>Ga0181524_10000506_pt1 | contig 46745 bp, 35 predicted proteins | sample PEATcosm2014_Bin_34_FD_119761 | JGI IMG/M metagenome (GOLD analysis project Ga0181524, IMG submission 119761) | Peatland microbial communities from MTU Mesocosm Facility, Houghton, MI, USA - PEATcosm2014_Bin05_60_metaG | ecosystem: Environmental > Terrestrial > Soil > Wetlands > Peat | place... | reverse complement strand
CTTGGACCAGCGATTCATGCGGGTATAGATGGTGTGCCAAGGGCCGAATCTTTTAGGCAATCCGCGCCACTTGCAGCCTTGTTCGGCAACATAGAGCAGCGCGTTGAGAAACTGCAGGTTGGTGCCCCTCACGTTGCCCCGTTGACGGGGCAACTCTGAATCAATGCGGCGAAACTGCGCTTCGCTGATCTCCACCTGCTAACAATATCACGAAAGTCTCAATTAGTGTTAACACGCCCTAGCCGGAAGGTGCTGGATGGTCAAGGAACCTGAAAGCCCGTGTGACTTTGCAAAACTACGCTATTTCAGCGCCCCGCGGTGGCTGAACCTGTGGAAGATTCTGCTCTATGCTTTCGGGGCGGCCGTGGTGTTGTTCCTGGTTGCCGCCATCCTGTTGTTTATCCGTTCAACCTGGCTGGCGGGTGCGATAACGGCCCTTGGAACCATTGTCAGCGGCACCGGAATAGCCTGGGTGGTCAAGCTGGAGACGACCGCGGCTGCCGACGAAAAAAGACGCCTTCGACCAGCTCAAACAGGAGTGCGGGCCGCGAGGTGTGGCTCTCATCGGGATGGAACAACAGCCCTGGCTGGCCAAATTGCGTGCGGAAGCCCGGAGTTCGCTTGGGTGGCCAGGCAAGTGGATAGTATGAATCGCCGGCAATCGGAAGGCGGATAAGCTGCGGTTTCCGGCCCCTCGCGGAGCGGATGCCTTCCTTGACGCCCAGCAGCAGAGTGAGTGCGCCGGGTTCGCGCCAAAAGGCTTTTCGGATGTGAAAGCTGCTTGAATCGCAGCATTTCCTTTTCGCTGTTGGGGTAAATCACATGGAATCTCCCGCCCGCTCCGGGTATACTGTCGGCAAGGCGGGCGCTGGGCTTGGCCGGCCATAAGTGAGGTGCGTCTTCCACAGGGACTCCGGTTCACTGACGTTCGACGTTCCACCATCGGAAACTTCGCGGTGGCGCGCTGTGGCCCGTGTGCTTCGAAGTCCCATGGACGCTTTGAGTTGCGCCCTCCTGCCTGCCTTTTGTGCTCTCTGCGGCTCCCCTCTGCCGCAGCTTTCTTCCGTGCCAATCTGCGCTGCCTGCTGGACTGAGTTTCCCGTCCAGAGCGGCCCTTCGTGCGCGCGCTGCGGGGACCTGCTCGACGCCCCGGCGCTTGCCGGCCCATCGAGTTCCGGGCTTTGCCGCCCCTGCCGTCTCGCTCCGCCGCCGTTTGTGCGGGCCGTGGCCTACGGGCCTTACCAGGACCGCATGAGGGCCGCCATCCACGCCCTCAAGTACGACCGGTTGCACCCGGCGGCTCGTGGGCTGGGCCGCATGCTGGCCCAGGCCATCGCCCAACTGGCGGCCGAGGCGCCCGCCGAAATGCTGGTGGTTCCAGTTCCTCTGCATCGCTCCAAGCATGCCCAGCGCGGCTTCAACCAGGCCCGGTCGCTGGCCGTGCATGCTCTTGACGCGCTGCGCAAGACCCATCCGGCGTGGCGGCTCACGCTGGCCTCCAGCACGCTGATGCGCCTCCGCCCCACCGACAGCCAGGCCGGACTCACCTCCCGCCAGCGGCGCTCGAATGTCCGCGGCGCCTTCTCGGTCTCCGATCCGGCCGCGGTCACTGCAAAGCACATTTTGGTCATCGACGACATCTTCACCACCGGCGCAACCGCCCGCGCCGCCGCACAGGTCCTGGTTCGGGCCGGTGCAGCCTCAGTATGGGTGGCCACGTTGGCCAGGGCCCGCCGCACAAACCAATTTCACTCGGACTCCGACTTTCAAGACGCGGAGGACACTGCCGGGCTGTCCGGCAACTCGCCGCCCGCAGCCGAGCAACGGGCAAGCATTTACTCATCGCACGACCAACCATCTTTTTGACGAGGGGAAAAGAGATGTCGCTGGGAAAAGCCATGATTCATGCCCGCAAGCAAAAGTCCATCGCCAAGGCCGCGGCCTATGACGGAGATTACGCCGCCCTGCACCCCAGCCACATGCTGCAGATGCCGGTTCTGGTGCTCAACGCCTCCTATGAGCCCATCAACATCTGTGGCGCCCGGCGCGCCCTGGTGCTGGTGCTCAAGGGCATTGCGCGCACTGAAGAGGAGCACGGCCTCATCTTTCATGCCCAGCGCAGCCGCATCGCCATGCCCTCGGTTATTCGGCTTTTGGAGTACCGCCGCATCCCCCACCAGACCCGCGCCCTCTCGCGCAAGAACATCCTGCTGCGCGACCGCAACACCTGCCAGTACTGCGGTGAGGTTCTGCCATCCGCTGAACTGACGCTCGACCACGTCGTTCCCCGCTCCCGCGGCGGCAACTCCACGTGGGAAAACCTGGTAGCCTGCTGCCACCCCTGCAACCGCCATAAGGGCAACCGCATGCTCCACGAGATCGACGACATGATCCTGTTGCGCGACCCTCGCCCCTTCTCCCTGCACACCAGCCGCCAGATCATGCGCATGCTGGGCCGCGGCGACGACCGCTGGCGCAAGTATCTGTTCTATTGAGGGAACAGGGAGTAGGGAGTGTTCTTGGCTGTACAGGCTATCTCTCTAGAGCGTGTTTCAAAAATGCCGTCTGACGACATCCTTCCCATTGGAATCAACAGTTTACGGCCTATGAAAATGTTTATGAAACACGCTCTAATCTGCGATAACTACTCGACGCATGAACATCAACGAGTGCAACGCTGGCTGGAGGCACACAAGCGATTCCACGTCCGCTTCACGCCGACCTCGGCTTCATGGGTCAACTTGGTAGAACATTTCTTTCGCGACCTGACCCACAACCGGCTTCGGCGCGGCGTCTTCCAGGATCTCGAACAGCTCATCATGGCCATCGGAGACTACATCGACGGCCACAATCAGAATCCAAAGCCCTTCATCTGGACAGCAAAAGCAAACGACATCCTTGAAAAAGTGACTCGCGCTCAGACAGCACTCAATAAAAGACGATCTGCGTGAGACACTACACTAGAGTCTTTGTGCCGATTCGTAGGAGGATTGATGAGAGGGCTATGGGTGGCCGCGTCATTTGCTTTCTTGACTGCGAGCTTTTCCGGCGGACAGCAAACAAGTCCTTCCGTCCCCTCTCAGCTAGCGGATGCGCAGCCGGCCCCCGTGAAGGTTTATGCCGTTGGTCCGGGAGTGACGACACCGGCGCTTCTTCCGCTCAACCTGCCACCATTCCCCGCCGAAAAGTGCAAGAAGAAGATGGATGGCGAGGTCGAACTGTCTGTCATCGTGGATGCGGATGGCCGACCACGCAACCTCGGTTTTCTTCACCCGCTCAGTAATGATCTGGACAAGTTTGCGCTCCAGATTGTCGCTGCGGATCGATTCAATCCGGGAACCCGCGACGGCACGCCGGTCGCAGTCGGGCAGTCCGTGGAAGTGAGCATGCAGGCCTGCCTTGAACAAACGAAGGACGACGCGGGCAAGAAGGCCTTTCGGTTACGGCTGAGGTCCGAACCTGTGCAGGCGCTTGCGGCCCTCCCACACATACCGGAGGAAGCCGTCCTTGCACCGGTAGACGCCTCCTGGAAGGATTCAGACGATGGCGCTCTACGCCTGTATCGCGTTGGAGGCGGAGTGAGCGCGCCCGTCCCTCTCAACTCTGTCCAAGCGGAGTTCACCGATGCGGCGCGAAGGGCAAAATACCAGGGGGTGTGTTTGGTTTCGACGATTGTTGATAGAAACGGCATGCCTCAGGACGTTCGCGTGGTGCGAAAACTGGACTACGGCCTGGACCAGAGTGCCTTGGACGCTGTAAGAAGGTATCGATTCAAGCCCGCCATGAGAAATGGTGAGCCTGTTCCGGTGATGATCACCGTCGAAGTGAACTTCCGGCTCTACTAACGCCAGGCCTTGATCACTGACGCACAGCGCAGAGAGAAGTCCGCAAGAACTGCGGCATCTAGAGCGTGTTTCATAAATGCCGTCTCACGACATCCTGCCCATTGGAATCAACAGTTTACGGCCTATGAAAATGTTTATGAAACACGCTCTAGTCATTACATTAGCTCTGCTCTTTTTCGAATGCCGACAGCGAAGGAATAAAGGATAGGGGGCAAGGGGGCAAGACTTGGGAGAATCATTCAAGGACCTTGTGGTTTGGCAACGAGCCGTTCAATTGACTGTTGCAATTTACAAACTTACCGCTTCTTTCCCCGCCTCTGAAAAATTCGGCCTTACCAATCAACTACGACGGGCGTTTGTCTCTGTCGCCAGCAACATAGCAGAAGGCTATGGCAGGTCAACAAAGGGGGAGTATCTTCATTTTCTCGGTCATGCACGAGGCTCAAAATGAGAAGTTGAAACGCAGTTCGTCATTTGAGGAGCGTTGGGGTTCGGCTCGGAAAAGGAACGCCAACTGGCCGAAGGCCTTGCTGGCGAAGTGGGCCGAATGCTCGTCACGACGATGCGAAAGCTGCAAAGGTGAGCACCGTCTTTCAATTCCCTATTCCCTATTCCCTATTCCCTCACTGTTTCGGCTTGCCGTCCGGCGGCTTCGCGGGCGGGGTAATGTCCTGCCCCTCATAGATAATCTTGGTTGTTGAACCGAATCGCTTGTAGTCGGAGTACTTGACCGTGTCCCGGATGTGCACGTCCTGCGCCATGTAGCCGTTGCCACCGGCGAAGTGAAGGATCCCCTCGCCCTTGGTGTACACCGGGAACCAGTAGTGGCCGTCCACCTGCTGCCGCCAGGTCATGAACGGCGGATGCAGATCCTCGCTCCCTTTGCGCGTATCGTCAGGAACCATCCTGCCGTTGGTGACCACAATCTGCAGGTCGGTCGCGTCCACCCAGATACGCCCCAGCAGGTAGCGCTTCTTCTTTTCGATGACTTTGGGGCTCACGTCGAAGACGTAGCAGTCCAATTCATCCACCTTCTGCCGGCCCACGTACTTCACGTCGTACTGGCCGATATCCTCCGCGGTCAGCACAAAGGGGTATCCCCGCTGGATATCCTGAAGATCGGACGGCGACATCATCACTCGCACCAGCGTGTTTTCCGGAGCAAAAACCACCTTTTCCGTGCGTGCCCCGGTGGGGTCGAAGATCACGTCGTCCACCTGATACCACTCCCCATCCACCTTGTTGTCGTCGTCCACGGTCTGCACCCGGGCAACGCGGCGGTAGGTATAGTGGTTCAGCGCCTGCTGGAACTCGCTCTCCTTGGCGGCAAACTGGCGGATGATCTCCTCCGGCGCCGTTGCGGGCGCGGAGATGTCCATGGGGCCGAATCCCGCGTCCAGCGCCATGGGCGTAAAGCTGTCTTTATTCTGCCCGCCGGCGGCCAGTGTTAACCCCGCGGCCACCACCATCGCCATCCACCATCGCTTCCGCACCCTGGTTTCTCTCCTTCAGCGGTTCTGTCAATGGCCCGCGCCCGCCCGGCCCGGTCCCTCAGATCTCTCGCTCGTCTACAATGTTAGACGCATAGGCTGGGCTGCCGGATGGCTCCAGAATCAAGGGGCAGGGAACCCGTGAGCGGAGCGAAATGTCCCCATCCCGCCGGTTAAACGATTTTCTGGACTCCATGTGCACAGCGGTGCTCTGCTTGCGTCCAGTGGGGGCCGGCAGGCGGCTTGCGGTATATACCCGGTTCGCACCCGCAAGAGTCAAGCCAACCGCGTTTGCCATCGATGAGCACTGAAGGAGATTTACAGCTTTCATGCCCGATTACTACCAAATTCCAGCTCTCATCCTGACTGCGCTCCTGCTGCCTGCCTTCGGGCATCTCTATTTGCGCTTCCGCGACACCCGCACCCTGCTCTGGTTCCTCGGGTTTGTGTTCGCCATCATCCGCATGCTTCTGCTTTACAAACTGGGGCCGTGGAATTTTTCCGATGGCGCTCATCCCTGGATGACAGCAGCCGGCCAGACCTCCATTCTGATCAGCTCCGCCCTGTTTCTCGCCTCGCTGTCCCCGCTGCGCTTTCGCATTGGCCGTTTCAATGTCCTATACGTGATCCCCTACACCATTCCGCTGGTTGTCTATTCGATCCTCTATTACGGTGTTCTCCGCGGCACAACGCCCTCGGGGTCACTGTATCTGGTCTTTCCCGCGGTGGGGATTCTTTCTCTAATCGCGGGCTTCTTTTGGGCTATGGCGAAAGGCAGTTTGCCCACCTGGCTGGGCGTGGGCCTCTGCTCCGTGGGCGGCATTGCCGGTCTCTGGAGCTATTTCACAATGGGACCCGGTTTCCCGCTCACTTTCGTCGAGTGCTGCAATCACATCCTGACCGCTTTACTGCTCATCTTCGTCTTCCGGCGCATGTCTACGGGCATGATCCTGAGCGTGATGGGATTCCTGCTCTGGTCGGCCCCCGTTCTGCTCTTCTTTCCGGTGGTTTCCAACTCGCCGGCGCTTGATCTGGCGCTCACCCGCGCCATCGTCCTGGCCAAGGTGGTTGCCGCGCTGGGCATGATCCTGTTGGCGCTGGAGGACCAGCTGGCCATCAACAAGGGCGCCGAGGTGCGCGAGCGCAGAGCCCGCCGCGAGCTGGAGGCCTATACCAACCTCATCCTCTCCCGCCGCCGGGTTGAGGACTTTGACCACCAGGGCGCCGAGATCTGCCAGACCGTGGTCGCGCAAAGCCGCTTTTCCCAGGCCGCGCTGCTGCTCCAGACCGCGGGACGGTATCGCCTCGCCGGTTCCGCGGGACTTGACCCGGCAATCGCCACTGCCCTCGACGAACTGGCCGCCCGCATTCCCGTCGAGGGCTTCCTCACGCCCGGCTCTGCCGCGCCTGCCGTCGAGCACAGCCAAGCCCTCAAACTCGACCTTGAGCCCTGGCTCCGCCCCGGCGACGACCTCAAGCGCCTGCGCTTCACTTCCGCCCTTGCCGTCCCCATGACCGGCCGCTCGGGCACTGAAGGCGCGCTGCTGCTGGCCGACATACGCAATCCCCCAGGAGATTCCCTGCCGGGCAGTCGCAAAGACCGTCTCCGCGCCGACGACTTGCTGCCCATTGAAATGCTCACCGCCCGCTTGCAAGCCACGCGCAGCCAGACCATGATGCTTGAAAAGCTCATCGACGCGGAGAAGTTTGCGGGCCTCGGCCAGTTGGCCGGCAACGTCACCCAGCAGCTGAACAACCCGCTCACCGTGATACTGGGCTACGCCTCGCTGCTCGACGAAACTGCCTTGCTCGACCCCCAGGAGCGCAAAGGCATCGAGTCCATTCTCATTGAAGCCCGCCGCATGAAGGCCACGCTGGAGAGCCTCACTCGCATCTCGCGCTCGCAAAGCGGCCAGTTCGCCACCGTCTCCGTCTCTGAAATGCTGGCCGACATGGAACAGCTCTACCGCTCCGTGTTCCTCCACCGCTCCATCGAGTTCCGCCTCAGCATCGCCCCGGCGCTCCCTGGGGTCCTGTGCCATGCCCAGCAACTGCGCCAGGCCGTCCTCCACTGCCTGCAGTTTGCCATTGAAGCGGTCGACAGCCCCAATCCGGGACCAGGCTCGGCTCCTGCCTCGGCAACCGACCAGACCAAGACCATCCGGCTGGAGGCAACCAGGGAAGGAAACCGGGTGCAGATTCTCATTGCCCACTCCGGCCGCGGATTCCTCCATCCCGAGCGCGCCTTCGACCCCTTCGTTCCCGCCCAATTCGCCGGCGAGACAGCCGGCCTCGGCCTCAGCCTCTGCGCCACGATTCTCCGCGACCACAACGGCCGCGCCTCCGCCGTCAACCTCGAGCCCCGCGGCGCCGCCATCCTCCTCGAACTCCAGGCCGCCTGACGGCTGCCCCCTCCCACCCTCCCCGACGCTGCTATGCGGAACCGAGTCATTCCGAGTCAGGCAGTTCGCACCCATTCATCAGCACAAGTTCTGGAACTTCCGCGCGTGGCAAACGTAGATTCAATCAGGACGGGATCGGGTTGGAGGACGCGTGAAACTTGAAATCCAGGAGGTCTCCAAACAATATCGCAGAGGCGTCCTGGCCCTGAACAGGTTCAGCCTCGAACTGAAGCCGGGCGTCCTTGGCCTGCTCGGGCCTAACGGCGCGGGCAAGACCACGTTGATGACCATTCTGGCCACCATTACCAGGGCCACCGAAGGCCGGGTCCTGTGGAAAGGAACAGATATCGCGCGCGATCCTGACGCGCTTCGTTCCGTGCTCGGCTATCTGCCACAGGACTTTGGAGTCTATCCAAACCTGAACGCGGTCGAGTTTCTTGAGTACCTGGCCGCCGTGAAGGGTCTGGACTCCGCAACCGCAACGCGCCGCATCGATGAGCTGCTGGAGCTGGTAAACCTGACTGAAGTGCGCAAGCGCCCGCTGGGCGGCTACTCCGGCGGCATGAAGCAGCGGGTCGGCATCGCGCAGGCGCTGCTCAACGATCCGCAACTGCTGATTGTGGACGAGCCCACAGCCGGCCTCGACCCCGAGGAGCGCGTTCGTTTTCGAAATCTGCTCTCCGACCTCTCCGGCGAGCGGATAGTCATCCTCTCCACCCACATCGTCTCCGACGTCGAAGCAACCGCAACAGATATTGCGATCATCGCCAAGGGCGTCCTCGTGGCCCATGCGGCTCCTGAAGCTCTCCTCCGTCAAGTCGAAGGCAAGGTATGGGAGTGGGTCATTCCCAGCGCGGAGTTGAATGCCGCCAAGGGCCGGTTTCTCGTCAGCAGCACCACCCGCCGCAGCGATGGAGTCCATGTACGCATCCTGGGCGAGGCAGCGCCCATCGGCGCCGTTCCTGTGCCGTCCAACCTTGAAGACGCTTACCTCTACTGCCTCTCCCAGCATCGCGCCGGAGCCCAGCCCGGAGTTCAGCAATGAGCCGACCCCGCGCGCTCTACCAACTGGTCCGCGCCGACTTTCTTGAACGTGTGCGGCGCTATAGCTTCCTGCTCACGCTGGCCTTCTCGGTGTATCTCGGTTATGCGGTCTATGCTGGGCAGATCACTCTTCAACTGGATAAATATCGCGGCGTCAATAACTCGGCCTGGCTTGGCTCGGTCATTGGACTGGTCGCCTCGTTCTGGCTCACCCTGGTCGGCTTCTATATTGTCAAGAACGCCATTCAGCGCGACCGCCAAACCCGCGTGGGCCAGATTCTGGCCACCACACCCATCAGCAAGAGCTTCTATACGCTCAGCAAAGCTCTGAGCAACTTTGCGGTTCTCGGGGCCATGGTTCTCGTGCTGGCCCTCGCCGCCCTTGTCATCCAGTTTTCCCAAGGCGTCGATTCGAACATCGATCTCTTCGCGCTCGTCTCCCCGGTGCTCATTTTCGGGCTCAGCGCCGTAGCCGTTGCCGCGGCGCTGGCCGTGCTCTTTGAGAGCCTTCCCGTGCTGCGTGGCGGAGTGGGCAACATCTTCTACTTCTTCCTGTGGACGGCTCTGATCACCTTCAGCGTGGCCACGCTCGGGAAGGGACCATGGTTCCCCACCTCGTCCGGCTTCACGGATTTCACCGGCATTGCTTCGCTCATGGGCCAGATGCAGGCCCAGGTCCGTGCTCTCGATCCGCAATACAACGGGAATGTTTCCTTCAGCATCGGCGGCCTTCACCCAACCACAGAAACCTTTCTCTGGACCGGTCTCAAATGGACTCCGGCGCTGCTCATCAGCCGGGGAATGCTCTTCGCGATTGCCGTTGCGCTTGCCCTGCTTGCAGCTCTTTTCTTCGACCGCTTCGATCCAGCCCGAGCGGGTTGGCTGACTGCGAAGAGGCAAAGGTCAACTTCAAAATCCGCAGCCCCTGAGCCGGCGCCCACACAGGCTCCAGCAAAGTCTTTCGAACAGAGCGTACTCGATCTGCCCCAGCCGCACTTATCCGCTGCCCATCTCACGCCGTTGCTGCGAACCGCATCGCAGGCCGGTTCGCGCACACGTTTCTTCGCGCTCGCCGCCGCCGAGCTTCGCTTGCTGCTCCGAGGCCACGCCTGGTGGTGGTCGACCGTAGCCGCCGGACTCTTCATTGCCTGTCTGTTTTCGCCGCTCGACGCGGCCCGTTCCGGCGTACTCGTTGCAGCATGGCTGTGGCCCGCTCTGATCTGGTCGCAGATGGGCACCCGCGAGGCGCAATTCTCTACCGGCCCGCTCATCTTTTCAGCTCCGCACGCCGTCCCGCGCCAGCTTCTGGCCACTTACGCGGCAGGAGTGCTCGTCGCAGCCATCACCGGCGGAGGCCTTGGACTTCACCTGCTTTACGAGCGCGACTTCGCGGGGCTCATAGCCTGGGCAACAGGAGCGCTCTTCATCCCCGCCCTGGCCCTGGTGCTCGGCGTAGCCAGCGGCAGCCGCAAATTCTTTGAAGCCCTCTACACGGCATGGTGGTACGTCGGCCCGCTTCATCACATTCACGGACTCGACTTCATGGGAACCACCGCCGCGTCCAGCACGCCAGCCCCTTATCTCGCGGCCGCCGTGTTGCTGATGCTTCTGGCTTACTCCTGGCGAAGGGTCCGCCTGGCTTACGCGTGACCAGCTGGCTTGAGCGTCTCCCGGGGAAGAGAGATTCACTCGCTCTACGTTCCCATCGCAGAATCCGTAGAATAGCCTTAGATGGCTTTTACCGAACAATACGATGTCGCCGTGGTCGGCGCCGGTCACGCCGGCTGCGAGGCCGCCATGGCCGCCGCGCGCATGGGCCTCAAGACCGCGCTCATCACCATGAACCTCGACCTGATCGCCCAGATGAGCTGCAATCCAGCCGTCGGTGGCGTAGCCAAGGGCCACCTGGTCCGCGAAGTCGACGCCCTTGGCGGCATCATGGGCGAGGTGGCCGATGCGGTTGGAATTCAGTTCCGGTTGCTGAATACTTCGCGGGGGCCAGCCGTCTGGAGCCCGCGCGCCCAGTGCGACAAGCAGCTTTACCGCGTAAAGATGCGCGAGGTGCTGGAGTCGCAGGCCGGCCTGCACATCCGCCAGGCCGAGGTCGTTGACCTCGTGATCGAAGAAGCCGCGCCCGAACCGGCCTCGGTCTTCGAAGAGTCCGACGCATTGCCTCGTCCAGCCCGTCTCCGCCGCCGCGTTTTGGGCCTCAAACTTCGCGACGGCCGCCGCCTGCTGGCCGGAGCAACCATCATCACCACCGGAACCTTCCTCAACGGCCTCATCCACTGCGGGGAGGAGCGTTATCCCGCTGGCCGCAGCGGCGAACCGGCCAGCGTTCTCCTCGGCGAAGCCCTGCGCGCGCTGGGCCTTCGCACCTGCAGGCTCAAGACCGGCACGCCCCCGCGCCTGGACGGCCGGACCATCCGCTGGGACGCCTTTGAAGAGCAAGCTGGCGACCTGGACCCCACCCCCTTCAGCTTCCGGACGAAGAAGATCGTTCAACCGCAGGTTAGCTGCCACATCGCCTTCACCACTCCGGAAACCCTCCGTCTGATCCGCGAAAACGTGCATCGCTCAGCCATGTACTCCGGCCAGATCCAGGGCATCGGCCCGCGTTATTGCCCCTCCATCGAAGACAAAATCGTCAAATTCCCCGACAAGACCCAGCACCAGTTCTTTCTCGAACCCGAAGGCCTCAACACCCACGAGGTCTACGTCAACGGCATGTCCACCTCGCTGCCCATGGAGGTGCAGTGGCAGATCGTACGTTCCATCCCCGGCCTCGATCAGGCGGAGATGCTGCGCCCCGGCTACGCCATCGAGTACGACAGCGTGGACGCCACTGAACTCGACCGTACCCTGCGCGTCAAGCAGATGGAAGGCCTTTACCTCGCCGGCCAGATCAACGGGACAAGCGGATATGAAGAAGCCGCCTGCCAGGGCATCATGGCCGGCATCAACGCCGCCCTCTGGCTCAAGGGGCTGGCGCCCTTCACCATGGACCGCTCCGAAGGCTACACCGGCATCCTCATCGACGACCTCATCTCCAAGGGCACCAACGAGCCTTACCGCATGTTCACCTCGCGCGCCGAGTTCCGCCTCCACTTGCGCATCGACAATGCCGACCGCCGCCTGACCCCCTACGGCCGCCGGCTGGGCCTGATCAACGATGAAGCCTGGAGCGAGTTCGAGCAGAAGGAGGCGCGGATGGCAGCGCTGGAACGTCTGCTGACCACCCGCAAAGTCGATGCCGAGCGACTTGCGGCCGCAGGATTCGCCGATCTCACCGCAACCGCCGGCCTCACCTGGGCGCAACTGCTCAAGCGCCCCGAAGTCACTATCGATTCGGTGCTCGCCGCTCTCAGCGAAACCCTCGCCGAGGAGCCCTTGCTCGCCCAACTGTCCGCCGTCTTTACCGGCCAAAATTCAAACCAAAACGCGAAAGCCGGGACGGCCGTCGTGCGCAACGAAGCCCGCGCTGTCGAAACCGAGATCAAATTTGCCGGCTATCTGGAGCAGCAGAAAAAATCCATCGAGAAGCTGAAAGCCGCCGAGTCCGTCGCCATTCCGGAGTGGATCGAATACGGCGCCATCAGCGGCCTATCCCGCGAGATGCGCGAAACGCTGGAGCGCGTTCGCCCCATCACCATTGGCCAGGCCAGCCGCATCCCCGGCGTCACTCCCGCCGCGCTCAGCCTGGTCCATGTCTCCATCCGGCTCCAGGCAGCAAGGCGGCTGGCAAGTTAGCAGTCCGGATTCCGCTGCTAGATTTCGTTTAGTAGCCTACTGCTCAATAAATACGGTTCGCTCTTAGTAAGACACTCCGATGCACAGATTCAGGCAAGCATGCGTGGTCACCGGCACAAACGATTTCCAACGCTTCAGGGCGATTTTGGACCGCGAATCTCACGTTTGAGACGAGCATCTTACTCCAGCGAAAAGCTATTCTCTGGAATAAGAATGCCGTCCATTCCAGAAACCTGCTCTAAGCGGTTCAATCTTCGCCGTTTCTTGAGAGCCTGGCGCCGCCGCTGGCCGCCCTACTGATTGCTCTTGTCGCTCTTGGTGAACAGCGGGATGTGGAAGGGCATCTCGGCGCCGGACTGCTTCCTGGGCTTGGCGTTCGAGTCCTCCCGCAGCACCGTGCGCTGGGAGTTGATGCACAGCCAGCCGCCGTGCGCTCGCTCGAAGACGTGCGTAAAGATGCCCTTCTCGTCCAATTGGGCCGAATTGACCTTGTGGTGCAGCGCATAGGTTCCGTTGGCCACGGCGATGTCGCCCAGCATGCGCACCGTGATCACCCGCTGAACCAGATGGATCGTCTTGTCCTCGCCCGTTATCACAAAGGCCACCTGCTGGTTGCGCGTGGTGATGTCGCCGGTGGCGGAAACATCTACAAATAAAGGAGATAAAACCAGCTCCAGGCCGTACTGGTCGCGCTCGTTGACGGCGTTCGACCAGGCATCCTCAATCTTCTGGAACTCCCGAATCTCCGGGCTCCCGGAAGACGTGGCGCTGGGCTGGGCAGGCGCCGGAGCGGGGTTCTGGGCAACGGAAGCGCAGCAAAAGAGAAGAAGAGCAGAAAAGCAAGCCAGAATACGGGTCATACGCAGCACGAACTCCTACCTCTAATGATAGCTCTACAAATGATAGCTGTTGGACTCGGAAAACGCGCCGGACGGGAGCAGTAAAAAGAGGATCGGCTCTTAGAACCTCTCTAAAAACCTTGGAGTTGAAGGGGACGAGCTTCAGGGGATGCGGAAAAACGGCAAAACGGGAACGAATATCCCGGAAATCATCCCTCAGGGGCTAAATACTACAGTTGTAGATCATGGATTTCGGAGGGAGCCGGGGGCTTCAGCCCCCGAAATGAGTGCGAATTTGCGGGGCCTTCAGGCCCGGGCCTTTGCCTCTTTTCTCCGATCAGAAACAAATACAACTGTAGTACTAGGAGTGTGTCGGAAATAGGAAATTCTCACGACGTAACTCATTTAGAATCAAGCGCTTACGTAAAGACGTAGAATTCGTAAGTTGTTGATTCAAGAGGTTGAAAAATCGATTCCCGACAGACTCCTAGAGCAGCGTTTGCAGCCGTTCCGGCTGGTGAAGGGTCACCAGGGAGTCTTCGATCGAAATCCAACCTTCCTTGCGGAACTGGCCCAGGGTGCGGGTTACGGTTTCCCGCGTGGTGCAGGTCATGGAGGCCATCTCCTCGTGGGTCAGAAGCAGCGGGAAGCGGTAGTCCCCACCGTTCAGGTGTTCCCCAATCTGATGGGCCAGCTCCAGAAGCAGCTTTCCCAGCCGCGCGGCCACGGTCTCGGCCAGCGCGATCCGGCAGGCGTCCTGCAGGGCGAAGCGGTACTCCTGGCAGATGCACTGAACAGCCCGCATCTGCGCCTCCTTGTGGCTGCGCAGGAAGCTGAGGAACCGGTCCCGCTCCACGGGCCGCAGTTGCGCGCTGGTCAAGGACTCGGCGGAGACCTCATACACACCATGGGAGAGCACCGCGTACAGGCCGAGCATGGAGCCGGGTCCGGCGATGCGGACGATCATCTGCCGATCCTCAACGCGGCCGGCAGTCAGCTTGAGATAGCCGTCGCAGATCAGATACAGGCAGCGCGCATCCTCGCCCTGATTGAAGAGCGGAGCTTGCGCGGGAAGGGCGATGGTGCTGGTGGCCAGCTCAAGATCGGCCAGTACCGAGCTGCCCAGGGAGCAGAACCAGCCGGGGCGGCGATTGGCGCAGGCCGCACAACCCGCAGGTACCTGCCGGATAAGGTGCTTTTGCCGCACGTGCGCTCCTGCCGTGATCTCAGCGCTTGCCATGGTCATGCCCCTTCCGACCCCGTTCGAGCTCCTTCCCCTCTGCCTTCTCCTGAACCCCGCAGACACCGCAAGGGCTCAAGTTGAGAGGAAAATGCTCTGCGTCTCCCGGAAGAGAGGCTCTTGCTCCATCAAAGTTTGCCCGAGAAGCTACCCCTGTGGATGTGATGGGCCTCACATCTAATTGAGTCCACGCAGGGCGCGGATTTCCCCGTGGAGCGTCAAGTGCCTGGGCTGGACCCGCGTCGATTGAGCGCTAAAGTGCGCTTGTGACGCCCCAAGCCGGACCAGGTCCCACACTTCCGCCAATTCCTGCCTGATTCAAGAAAGGTGTTCAGTCTTATACAGCGGCACAGCCACTTAGCTGTTGAACTGCGAAGGGGGATTTTGCGGCATTTCAGCCGGTCCTGTCCCCCACCAAGGGAAATGCACGTGCGCCAGGGTCATGGATCGCCCTAAGCGCGTTTGATGACTTGTGCGCAGATGGAAATCCAGGTCACTTTGGGGCAGGAAACCGAAGCCGTAAGTTGGTCTCTCCATTATGTGTGACGAACGTCACCGTTTGCGGCGTAAATAAAACGTAGGATGCGCGCATGAAGTGATGCTCCGCACAAAGAGCAGCTTCTGGAAATTGCGGTCCGAAGAACCGATTCTCGATGCGGCGCTTCCCAGGGGGGTGCCATATCTGGCCGGCATGTTGCCGGCCCAGTGGTTTTCAGAAGATGCAACAAGAGCATCCAAGGCGGTATTTTTCATGCATAGAGATGGGCCTGTAACGCGATTGCCGATTGGTGCGGCTCCGGGCAAGCGGCCGGGACTGCGAGCTTGTTTGATGTTGATGCTGGGCGCGAGCATAGCCTGCGCCACTGCTCTTGGCGCTCAGGGGCCCAAAGCCGAATCTGGCGCCAAAGCGGCCGCCGCGCAGGCCAAGGACGCGGCTCCGAGCGCCTATGTGGGAGGTGACATTTGCGCTACCTGCCATGAAGAGGTGAGCAAGAAATTTGCGGACAATCCGCACACCAAGCTTGCAGCACAGCACGGCGCGGCCGGCGTGAACTGCGAAGGTTGCCACGGTCCGGGCGGCGCGCACGTTGAAGGCGGCGGGGACGTGACCAAGATCTTCGATCCCGCCAAGGCTTCGCCCAAAGACGTGACCGCCAAGTGCCTGGGCTGCCACGCGGGAGCGCATCCGAACTTCGATCGTTCTCCTCATGCCAAGGGCGGTGTAAGCTGCATCGGGTGCCACGACATCCACGGCAGCAAGGAGGAATCCCTCCTCAAGGCTCCTCAGCCGACGCTCTGCTATCAGTGCCACACCGATGTGAAGCCGGCGTTCAGTATGCCGTTCCACCACAAGGTCAACGAGGGTCTGGTGCAATGCTCCGATTGCCACGATCCGCACGGCACCTTCGGGAACAACAACCTGAGGTCCACGGCCGATCAGAATATGATCTGCACCAAGTGCCACACGGAGACGCGCGGGCCTTTCGTGTTCGAGCACGCCGCGGTCAAGGCGGAGGGGTGCCTGGGGTGCCACACTCCGCATGGTTCCCAGAACGCCCGGCTGCTGAACATGCCGAATATCAACACGTTGTGCAACCAGTGCCATAGCCCGGTCGCCGCCGGCACGGTGCACTCGATGAACGCAGGATCGTCGGAAATCACGCCATGCATTAGCTGCCACACATTCATTCATGGGTCAAACGCGAATGCGGCGTTCATCAGGTAGGAGTCATGGAGCTCGACCGCGCCCTCCAGGCCCATCGGACGGCGCGGCCCGGATCCCGAACCAACTGGGCACACGAGTTCAAGGTTTCGATGTGAGCAACAATGGTTTTTTTCAAGTGAGGCTTCATATGAAGAAGACAGGCTGGCTTTCCCGGCTGTCCAAACAACAGCCATCTATCGCAATGATCCAGCGCATCGCTGGGAGCATTGGAATCGCCATTTTACTGATGACGGCGGGCATCGCTCTCGCCCAAAATCCGACGCCCGCCACCGCACTTCCGGCGCCGGAGGCACAGATTGCTACCCCGGATGGATATACGATCCATCAGAGCGTGGACCTTGGCGGGCGCATTACCGGCCTCACGGGCAGCGGGGCCATGTACTCGACACTGGTCAATCTGCAGTCCGGGCCGCGCGTGCTTGGCGAGACCTTTGAGATGCATGTGCTCCCGGGCAAGAAGGGTACCCTTGTCGATTCCCTCCGGGCCTTCGGCAGCGGGTTCGGCGGCGATCCCAACAGCTTCACCAAGCTGGACTTCTCCAAGGGCAAGATCTACGAGTTCTCGGGAATGTTCCGCCGCGACCGCCAGTACTTCGACTACGACCTGCTGGGCAACCCGAATATCCCCGGGGGGCAGTCCATTCCCATCGGGCCCTCCACCGCGCCAACCGGTTCGTTTGCCTGGCCGCAGGTGGAACAATCGCCGGTGCTGTTCAACACGGTGCGCCGCATGACGGACACCAACCTCACCCTCCTTCCGCTGTCGAAGGTGACGTTTCGGGCGGGGTACTCGCAGAACATCTTCCAGGGGCCGAGCCTGAGCCCCGGAGCAAGCAGCAACTACTTCGCCGAATCGATCGGCGCCAACGATGCTCTGCTCATGGAATATCAACGCAACAGCTCCGACGACTTCTTTGGCGCGATCGATTGGAAGCCCGTCGAGGGTACCAGGCTGACCTTTGAAGAGGAGGTCGACCACTACAAGGCAGACTCCTACTTCACACTGGCTCCAAGCAGCTTCATCGTGCAGGAGGCGGATGGAACGCCGGTGGCTCCGGGCGGTTTTGACAGCACGGCGCCCTACAGCGCCTTCAACTGCGCTGCAGCCAGCATGGGCGGCAACCCTCTTCTCTCGGCTCCACAGACTGCCGGCGGACTGCCGGTTATCAATGCGGCCTGCAGTGTCGCGGCCAGCTACCTGCGCTCTCAGCCCACGCGGATTCTGTTCCCCACAGAGATTTTCCGGCTGCAAAGCTCCAGCATCAAGAACGTCTCGATGAATGGCGATTTGCGCTACACGAACGCGAACATGAACATGCCCAACTACTATGAGAATTTCCAAGGTCTGGACAACGGTCTGCCGGGCGCCAGTGGCGGGGCACGCTCGATTACATACACGGGCAACGCGACCGCGAAGCGGGAGGTCATTGCGGCCGACTACGGCATCGTCTGGCAGGCTATGCCGAAATTCAGCCTCTCCGACCAGGTGGACTTCTCCAGCGCGCACCAGCCTGGCACCTCCAACATATCGACGGGGGCCACGCTGCTTACGCCCTCAGCCGCGGGGAGCCAAACCATCAACTACTCAGGTCCGCTCACCCCTGGCCCCTCAGAAAAACCCGAAGGCAACCCCAACGGCAACCCCTTGCCTGGCTACTTTGGCCAGAACTTCTTCACCAATAACCTGACCGGGACCTGGGATGCCGGGTCTCGCGCTACGCTCTCGCTGACTTATCGCCACGGTACGCACACCATCGCCCAGGGCAGTCCTCATAACACTCCATTAGCCGTGGGTTCGACTACAAACGGAACCGTAACCATCAACGAAGACGGTGGAATCTTCAACGCCGCCCTGCGTCCCACCGCCAATTGGGATGTCAATGGCACGGTCGAGGCGCTCTACGCCGACAACGCATTCACCCCAGTCGGTCCGCGGCAAACCAGGCACTACAGAGTGCATACCCTGTACAGGCCAAAGCCCTGGGCGACGCTGTCGGGCGCCTGGAACGACCTTGAGCGGCACAACAACACGAACAACAACCAGAGCGCCATCGCAGCAGGCGATGACCCGTACGAGGGCCCGATCGACCATGTCGATCACAGCCGGGTGGTGAGCCTGGGCGCGGTGCTGATGCCGAATGAGCACTATGGGCTCGATTTCGATTATGCCTATAGCGATGTGTATGCGGCGACCAACATCTGCTATGACAATGGCGCCCAGAACCCCTCGACCGTCGTGGGCCTGCCCGGCACTGCCTCGACCAACAGCAGCGGCGGGCCGAATGTATGCCCTGGCGCGTACACCAGGGGGTCGACGACCCAGCTCGCGGACTGGTTTGCCAGGGACTTCATGGATGCTCCTACGCAGTACGGATCGGTGGCTCTGGCGCTGTCCCCCGCCAAATCAATCCACTCCAATATTGGCTATCGCATCAGCGCTGTGAGCGGTAATCAGTTTTTCAACGATGCGCGATCGGTGAACGGCTCACTGCAGTCTGCGTATCAATCGCCCTTTGTGAATCTTGCATGGACGCTTCATCCCGGACTGATCTGGAAAGCGGAGTACAACTTCTACGGCTACGGCGAGGGCGGTCCTTCCGGCCCGCAGTACTGCAGCACTTCAACGTCTCTGACATCGACAGTTGTTCCTTGCACCTCTCTGCCCGAACAGACCGGTCTAACCGAATCGCCTTCCGGTCTGACCGCGCCCCGGAACTTTCATGCGAATAACGTGACCCTTGGACTGCATTACGAGTTCTGAGGGGAAACCGCCGTCCCTGAAGAAGATTGCCGGGGCGGACCGGAATTGGGGGTTTTACCGTTCCGCCCCTTCTTTAGAGGAGGGGCGGAATCGCCGCAGGACAAGGAATTTCCATCCGGCACAACCGGAGTAAAACGTTCTTTCTGAAGAAGCCGCACACGGCCGGCGGCGCCTGAGCGTACACTGGCCGTGGTAATTTTTCTGGAGTTTTACGATGACAAAAACGATTCGATCCCAACTGGTGCTGGCCGTGGTTGTTTCTTTGGCCGGCGCCGTGGGCTTGGCCCAATCCTCGGGCGAAGCGACCTACAAAGCCAAGTGCCAAAGCTGTCATGGCGCCACCGGCCTCGCCGACACGACCGCAGGCAAGGCCTTGAAGGTGAAGCCGGTCACCGATCCGGAGGTCAAGAATTTCGCCGAGGGCAGGATGATCGACGCCACCACGAACGGCATGGGCAAGATGCAGCCGTTCAAGGGGAAACTCACCGACGCGCAGATCAAGGACGCGGTGGCCTACTTCCGTACGTTCATCAAGTAAGGAACCATCGGCGCAGTTCCCGGATTTGCGAAGGGAATTGCGTCGATCAGTTTGAGATGGCTTTGGCTGCCATCTTGATTGCTGCTCCGGGCGACTGACAAGTTGTAGCCTGGGGTTGGGTAGCAGAAAAAACTCCACCCAGCAGGCGCGTCCCCAGGCACCCTGGCCGTGGAAATACTCAAGGAGTATCGCAATGACAAAGACGATTCGATCCCAGGTGGTCCTGGCCGTTGCTGTTTCTCTGGCCAGCGCCGTGTGCCTCGCCCAATCCGGCGGCGAAGCGACTTACAAGGCCAAGTGTCAAAGCTGCCACGGCTCCGCCGGCACCCCCAGTCCGGGGATCGCCAAGATGATGGGTGTGAAGCCGGTTTCCGATCCGGATATCCAGAAGCTCACGCCGGACCAGATGTTTACCTCCGTCAAGAACGGCAAGGGCAAGATGAAGCCGGTCGCGGGACTCACCGATCAGCAGATCAAGGACGCGGTGGCCTACTACCGCGGGCTCAAGTAGCCCCAACCATCGGTCCGGCAAGTAGAACCAGGCCCGTCTGCAGCGAAACTGCGATCCGTGTACCCGAATTCACGGCCTTGAGGTGTTGATTTAGCAACACTTCAAGGCCCTTTAGTGTGCCGCAATCGGGTTTTCGCTCCCACTGGCGGGCCATCCAATCAGTGTGGGGGACAAAGGTGCCATTGCTTCAAAGATTTCGCGAGAGCTGGGTGCGCCCGGCTCTGTTCTTCGGCAACAACCCCGTCAGTCTGGCAGGCGGCGCCATCACCAGCGCCTCCGGCGTGACCATGATCGGCTATTGGCTGGTCGAGATCTTCGGCCGCCCCAATGACAACCCCTACCTCGGCATCATCTTTTTCCTGCTTCTGCCCGCTCTGTTCATAGCCGGATTGGTGCTAATCCCGGTGGGCGTGTTTGTGCGCCGCAGAAAGCTCCAAAAAGCCGGGCAGATTCCCGCCGAATTCCCCAAAATCGATCTCAACGACCGCGTCTTTCGCCACGGCCTGGATATCGTGCTGGTGGCCACTATCGTCAACCTGCTGGTCGTGGCCATGGCCAGCTATCGCGGTTCGGCCTACATGGACTCTCCGCAGTTTTGCGGCCAGTCCTGCCACGTCATGCATCCGGAGTACACAGCCTACAAGATTTCCGCGCACTCCCATGTGGACTGCGTCGCCTGCCACATCGGCTCGGGCGCGGCATCCTACTTTGCCGCCAAGGTGAACGGCACCAGGCAGCTTCTTGAGGTGACTTTCGATCGCTATCCCACTCCGATTCCTTCGCCGGTCGAGAATCTGCGCCCCGCGCGGTATATCTGCGAGGGCTGCCACACGCCGGCCCGGTTTGTCGGCGAAAAGCTGCTGTTGAAGTCCAGCTTTGCCGACGATGAGAAGAACACCGAGACCCAGACGGTGGTGGTTCTGCACCTGGGCGGCCGGGATTCGCTCTCCCAACTGAGCGGGATTCACGGCACTCACCTGGGCCACATCGAGTACGTCGCCACCGACCCAACCCGCACCACCATCCCCTGGGTACAGAAGCGCAACCCGGATGGCTCGGAGACCGTGTTTGCCACGGCCGCCGCGGGCAACGGCATTCCCCAGGGGGAACGGCGGGTCATGGATTGCATTGATTGCCACAACCGCGCCGCGCACACCTTTGTAACCGCGGAAGACGCGCTCAACCGGGCCATGGCTGAAGGTGCGGTCAGTCCGAATCTGCCCTGGGTTCACAAGGAGAGCCTGGAGCTGCTCAATGCCACCTACGCCTCCGAGGCTGAAGCGAGCACGCAGATTCCACAGCAGCTTCAAGCCTTCTATCGCTCCCAGCATCCTGAGGTCCTGGCCGCCAAGGCCGCGCTAGTCAAGTCCGCCGGCGATGAGTTGGTGTCTCTCTATACCCAGAACGTGTTTCCTTTTATGAAGGTGACCTGGGGTACGCACCCCAACCACATCGGCCACATGAGCTATCCGGGCTGCTTCCGCTGCCACGATGGCGACCACACGGCCAAGGGCGGCACCAGCATCACCCAGGACTGCGCCGCCTGCCACAACCTGCTGGCCGTGGACGAAGCCAAGCCCAAGGTTCTTTCCGACCTCGGCATTCAATAGAAAACCAGACCGCAGCCCACCGCCCCAGCGGCTTCAACCCGTCGTTGGGGCGCTTGGTTGACCATTTCTTCGCATCATAATTCTCTCGCTTGCCACCTAACTCCTCCTCCATGATCTCCTGCTTGAGAACCCTCCATCGCAATCCAATCGGGGCCACAGCTTTTTCCGAAATGAGCTAACTCCGCCAACCCCGCTCCCACACAGACCTTCCCCCGCCGTGGTAGGCTGGCCTTTCGCACTCAAGGAGCCCGATTCCGCATGCATTCCAGCCAGCCTATACACTTCAATCTTGTCGCCGCCGCCCACGCCTCCATGATCGAGCACGGCTTCCAGCCCGACTTCCCCGCCGGAACCGATTCCCAGCTAGCCGCCATTCAGGCCCATCCTCAGCCGCCCGCCGTCCCCGGCATTCAGGACCTGCGCAACCTGCTTTGGTCCTCGATCGACAACGACACTTCCAAAGATCTCGACCAGATCGAGTGGGCTCAGCCGCTGCCCGATGGCCGCATCCGCGTGCTTATCGGCGTCGCCGACGTAGATGCGCGCGTCAACAAGGGCACCATTATCGACAGCCACGCCCGCAGCGAGACGACCTCGGTTTATACGGGCGTCAAAGTCTTTCCCATGCTCCCCGCCGAGCTTTCCGAGGGGATCACCTCGCTCAATGAGAACGAAGACCGCGTGGCGCTGGTCGTCGAGTTTGCCGTGGACCAGGCCGGCACGGCCTCCGACGGCAAGGCCTACCGCGCTCTGGTCCGCAACCGCGCCCAACTGGCCTACAACGGCGTCGGCGCCTGGCTTGAGGGAACGGGCCCCGCTCCGGCCAAGGTGGCCGCCAGCGCCGATCTGGCCGCCCAGCTCAAGCTTCAGGACTCCGCCGCCCAGTGCATGGTTGGCGGGCGCTTCCAGCACGGCGCGCTCGATCTTGAAACCATCGAAACCACTCCCGTGACCTTGGCCGGCGAGGTGGTGGACATCACCCGCCTGCAGAAGAACCGCGCCACCTCCCTCATCGAGGAGTTCATGGTGGCGGCCAACGGCGTCACCGCCCGCACCTTCGAGCAGGCCGGCGTAGCCTCCATCCGCCGCATCGTGCGCACGCCCAAGCGCTGGGACCGCATCGTCGAAGTGGCCGCCGGCCTGGGCACAACGCTGCCCGCCCAGCCCGACTCCAAGGCCCTCAACGACTTCCTGCTCGCCCAGAAGCAAAAGGACCCGGATCACTTCCCGGATCTGTCTCTCGCGGTCATTAAGCTCATGGGTCCCGGCGAGTACGTCCTGGTCAAGCCCAACGAGCCTTCCCCCGGCCACTTCGGCCTCGCCGTGCAGGACTACACTCACTCCACCGCTCCCAACCGGCGCTTCCCGGACATGGTGGTCGAGCGGCTGCTGAAGGCATGGCTCGCCAAGGCGCCGCAGCCCTATTCCGAGGACGACCTCAACGCCATCGCCATCCGCTGCACGCTGATGGAAGACGCTGCTCGCAAGGTCGAGCGCGAGATGCAGAAGCGCATCGCCGCCGTCGTCCTCCACCCCCGCATTGGCCAGAGCTTTCCCGCCATCGTCACCGGCGTCAACAAGTACGGCACCTTCGTCCGCACCCTTGACCCTCACGTGGATGGAATGCTCGTCCAGGGCGGCAAAGGCCTCGACGTAGGCGACAAGGTCACCGTCAAGCTGATCTCCACCGACCCCCAGCGGGGATTTATCGATTTTGCGGCGTGAAGGGCCGGTTTATTGCTTTACCGGCTGCTGCACCAGCCCCACCAGGTGCCCCTCGGGATCGGTGAAGCCAGCGATGATCCCGCCGTCGGGGATCGGATGCGGCCCGAAGGCCTTTTGCCCACTCTTGGTCTCGATCAGGGCCAGCGCCGCCTCCACATCCGCAACCTCAACATAAAAAGTGACATGGCGCCGGGCTTCCCCTGTCGCGCCGATCCCCCCGCCGATGCCCGAGCCTGTATTCACCAGCGAATACCCCTCCATCACGGGGGTAATCTGCCAGTCGAATACGCCACTGTAGAAGTCGCTCAGCAGTTGCTGGTTCTCGCCAATAATCTCGAAATGCACAACCGGATTGGGCATGGAAACGCTCTCCTCGCAAATCTGACGTGAAGCCTACTCTACACGCCCAACCCGCGGAAATTCGAACCAAAATCCCCCGGCAAAAAATATTTTTCCAAACCCTCTTGCAATCTATCGCAGATTGCGATATATCTATCGCATATTGCAATGGGCCACCAGCCGAAAGGCGCTGCCATTGCAGGCAAGTTCAGGAACATCGGCATGCTGCCAACCGATAGCTGGAAGCTAGCGGCTAGAAGCTGAAGGCTGCTCTTATGAAGCTCGGCGAAAAAATCCGCTATCTCCGCGAAGTTGAGGGCAGCATCAGAGGCCTTGACCGCGACCTGAGCCAGCAGGAGACGGTTCGCGCCATCGAAGCCGAAACCGGCTCCAAGCTCAGCCAGAGCTACCTCTCGCAGATCGAGAGCGGCGCCCGCCCCCACCTGACCAACACCACGCGCCAGATTCTCGCCACTTTTTTCAAGGTTCACCCCGGCTACCTGGTCGACGACCCCGAAGGCTACCACCCCGAGCTGCAAAGCGTCCTGCGCTCGCTCGAAGACAAGCTCGACCTCTGGCTCGTCTCCGGCGCCGAGCGCTTCCGCCGCGACCCCGAGCTGATGGCCGCCCTGCTCACCCTGGCCCGCTACGAGCGCTCCCGCGAATGCCTGCTGCTGCTCGAAGCGATTCTTCAGACGCCGGGCCTCATGCCGCGCCTCACTGAAGTGCTGCGCCCCAAACTTGAACCCAAACCCCTGGACTTGAAGGCGCAGGGACCCAGCGCAAGGCAGACTGGACCACGCAAGCCCGAATCACGCAAGCCCGAAGCACGAAATCAGGTACAGCAAAAATGACCTGGGAACTGTTCTATCTCGTTTGCTTTGTCGTTGGACTGCTGCTCAGCGCCCTCTCGCTGCTGGGCGGGATGGGCCACATCGGCTGGCACATCCACGCGCCGCATATGCCCCACCCGGTCCACATCCCAACCGTCGCCCACATCCCGCACGGACTCCCGCACGCCGCCTACGTCCCGCAGACCGCGCCCGGCCTGCCATCAGCTCAGGGAACCGCTACTGTTCCTTGGTGGAATGCCTTTTCCATCATGGTCTTTCTCTGCTGGTTTGGCGCCGCCGGCTACCTGCTCACGCGCTACGGCAGCTTTGTCGCCGCGGTCGTCGTGGTGCTGGCCCTGGTCTGCGGCGTGGCCGGAGGAGCCATCGTCTTCTTCTTTCTCGCCAGGGTTCTGCTCCCCCACGAGCGCGAACTCACCGCCGACGAAACGGCAGTCACCGGCGTAGTGGGCCGCGTCTCGGCCCCCATTCGGGCCGCCGGTATCGGAGAAATTGTCTACGAACAACTCGGCGCGCGCTGCTCTGCCCCGGCGCGTTCCGAGGACGGCGTACCCATTCAAAAACAGGAAGAGGTCTTCGTCGTCCGCTACGAAAAGGGAATTGCCTATGTTCGCCGCTGGGAAGACCTGCCGGAGATAGGCAAAGAACAGGGAACGAGGGAACAGGGAACAGGGGACAGGTCCGGCTAGTTTTCCTGGCAACCAGGAGCGCAAAACACGCGTTTCTGTTCCCTAATCCCTGTTCCCTGACCCGGCTGAAAGGACCGGGGCCTCATGACCACCGACACCACCGTGCTGATAGCAGACATGGCCATCCTGGTAGGCATCTTCCTGCTGGGATTGCTGGCCAAAGTCTTTCCCAGGACCGGCCGCAACGCCGGCTCCAGGCAGTGATCGGGAGCCGGCGATCAGCGATCAGTTACAGGCTGCAATAGCCGGCAACTAACAACTGAAGACTGATAACTGGCAACTGATAACTGATGACTGGCAACTGACAACTGACAACTGGCAACTGGCAACTGGCAACTGACAACTGACAACTGGCAACTGACAACTGACAACTGGCAACTGACAACTGACAACTGACAACTGATAACTGGCACTTAACCATCCACCACTCACCTCCCGGGCGAAAGGGCCGGGATTGCAATGACCAATGAAATTGTTCTGATTGTCGGACTAGGCATACTGGCGCTGATTATGATCCTCGGCCTGGTGGCCCGGATGTATCGCAAGGCCGGACCCAACGAGGCTTTGATCGTCTACGGATTCCGCGGCCCCCGCGTCATCAAGGGCCACGGCACGGTGATCTTTCCCATGGTGGAGAACTGCCGCGAGCTGAGCCTGGAGCTGATGAGCTTCGACGTCGCCCCGCAGCAGGACCTCTACACCAAGCAGGGCGTCGCCGTAACCGTCGAGGCGGTTGCGCAGATCAAGGTGCGCAGCGACCAGGCCTCCATCCTCACCGCGGCCGAGCAGTTCCTCACCAAGGCGCCGCCCCAGCGCGAGGGCCTCATCCGCCTGGTCATGGAAGGCCACCTGCGCGGCATCATCGGCCAGTTGACCGTGGAGCAGATCGTCAAGGAGCCGGAGATGGTGGGCGAACGGATGCGCGCCACCTGCGCGGAAGACATGAGCAAGATGGGCCTGGAGGTCATCTCCTTCACCATCAAGGAAGTCCGCGACAAGAACGAGTACATCTCCAACATGGGCCGCCCCGACGTGGCCCGCATCAAGCGCGACGCGGAAATGGCCACGGCCGAGGCCGAGCGCGACACCGCCATTCGGCGCGCCACCGCTCTGCGCGAGTCCGCAGTGGCCAAAGCCCAGGCTGACCAGGAGCGGGTCATCGCCGAGACCGCCTCGCAAACCCGCCAGGCAGAGGCGCAGCGCGATCTGGAGATCAAGAAGGCGCAATACTCCGAGCAGAGCCGTCGCCAGCAGGCCACGGCCGACAAGGCTTACGAGCTGCAGACCAACGTCATGTTGCAGCAGGTCACCGCCGAGCAGGTGAAGGTGCAGCAGGTCGAAAAGGAGGGCCAGATCAAGGTTCAGGAAGCGGAAATCCTGCGCAACGAAAAGCAGCTTATCGCCACCGTCCTCAAGACCGCCGAAATCGAGCGCCAGCGCATTGAGAACCTGGCCAACGCAGAGAAGGCGCGCCTGACCGTCGAAGCCGAGGGCCGCGCATCCGCCATCCGCGCCCAGGGCGAAGCCGAGGCCAGCATCATCTTTCAGAAAGGCGAAGCCGAAGCCAAGGCCATGAGCGTCAAGGCCGAAGCCTACCAGCAGTGGAACCAGGCCGCGGTGGTCGACAAGCTGCTCACCAACATGGCCGACGTTGTCCGCGCCATGGCCGAGCCGCTCAGCAAGGTGGACAAGATCACCATCGTGTCAACAGGTAGTGATGATGCCGCCGGCGCGCACAAGATTACCGGCGACATGACTCGCATCGCCGCCCAGGTCCCAGCACTTTTTGAGGCCCTCAGCGGCATGGACATCAAGCAACTCATGTCCAACGTCAAGGCCATGAAGGAGAAACCGCAAGAGAAATAGAAATAGCTGCTAGCCTTCAGCCTCTGGCTCTCAGCCGGTCGAGTGGGAGCCGGAGGCTGGGCGGCTGAATGAACAAACGAAGCACAACTGCCGGTTGTCAACAAAAAGAGCTAGGAGCTGGAGGCTAGAAGCTGAAGGCTGAAAAGGAGAGAACCCCATGGCACTGCTGGAGAGAGTAAGCACCCTGCTCCGCGCGAATCTCAACGACCTGGTGGAAAAGGCCGAGGATCCCGAGCGGCTGTTGAAACAGATCGTCCTGGACATGGAAAACCAGTTGCTCCAGGTAAAGACCCAGGTCGCCATCGCCATTGCCGATGAGCACCTGCTGGAAAGAAAGCGCACCGAGCACCTGGAGCAGGCCGCGGAATGGCGCCGCAAGGCCGAGTTGGCGGTGCAAAAGGGTCACGACGACCTGGCCCGCGCCGCCCTCGAACGGGCGCTGAGCAACGACCAGTTGGTCCAGGGCTTTACCGAGCAGGCCGAAGACCAGAAGCACGAGGCCGACAATCTGCGCCAGGCCCTGCACAAGCTAGACCAGAAGCTGAACGAGACCCGTGCCCACTGCGAGATGCTGGTGGCCGAGCACCGCCGCGCCAAGGTCGTAGGCCGCGCCACCCAGGCCCGCCAGGTCGTCGGCGTTGACCAGGACCACGCCATGGGCCGGTTGAAGAGCCGCGTCCGCATCAAGGCCGCCGAAAATGCCGCCGCTTGCGAAGTCCTGTCCCCTGAGACGCTCGAAGATCGCTTTCAGGCCCTGGAGAGCGAAGACAAGGTCGAACTGCTTTTGAAGGAGATCAAGAGCCGCCAGACGGCCCAATAGAGGCCTAACCCGACCGGCGCTGGGTTTGCCCAGGGCTGCCCAGCGCAAATCTATGTGTCCGCGGAGCGTTCAATTGCGTCTAACAGAAGGGAATCGTATACCCGCAATGAAAAGTAGCCCCGCTGGACGTGCTCAACGGCAACATGCGCCATGGGGTGATTAATCGTCAAGATAGCCCCCTTGAGCTCGGTCCGGCCCGATCCGGTTCGATTCGCCTTCCCAGGCGGACCTACCCAGGCGGGCGCCGACTCCACAACTGGTGAATGGATGCGTTTGGCCTCTCGTCTTCTTTCTGCGACATTTTTCACCGGCATCGCCCTCTTGGCGCTGCCATGTGCTCTTTTTTCGCAGGAACCAGGCTCCGCCCTCGTCGTTACCGCCGCCGCAGAGCTTCCTGACGCTCCCCAGCCGCAGTTTGCGCTTGCCGCGGACCAGTCCCCCGATCAACAGAACCAACCCCAGCAGACCCCAGCCACACAAAATCAGACCCCCCCGCAGCCGGCCCCGAGTTCCACGCCTGCGCAGAGCCCTACCCCAGCCCAGACGCCCGCCGATCAGGGCAGCTCAAGCTCCCAAACCGCTGCCCAGCAGCCCGGCACGGAAAAAAGCCAGCACGAAAAAGCAGAAGAACAGCTCAAGGAAGAGGAAAAGCAGCGCACCCTGGGCGTCGTACCCGCCTTCAACATCTCTTATCGAGCCGACGCTGTCTCGTTGACGGCAGACCAAAAGCTGAGGCTCGCTTTCCGTTCCTCGGTCGATCCGGTCGCCTTTGGCGCCGCAGTTCTGGTCGCCGGCTACCACGAGGCCCTTGACGACGATACCGGATTCGGTTGGGGCGCCGAGGGTTTCGGAAAAAGGTCGGGTGCGGCTTATCTTGACGCCTTCGATGGCGCCATCATAGGTAACGGCATCCTGCCCTCCATCCTCCACCAGGACCCCCGCTACTTCCGCCTCGGCCACGGCGCCAAAACCCACCGGCTGCTCTATGCCCTGGCCACCAATGTCATCTGCAAGCACGACAACACCGGCAAGTGGGAGCCCAACTACTCCAACGTTGCCGGCAACATCATCTCCGGCGCCATCTCCAATCTCTACTATCCCTCCGCCACCTCCGGCTTTGGTCAGACCATCACCAACGGATTGACCGTCACCGCCGAGGGTGGCGCGGGCTCACTTTTCCAGGAGTTCTGGCCCGACATCTCGCGGAAGGTCCTCCATCGGGACCCGACCCACGGCCTCGATGCCCAGGCCCGCGCCCAGGACGCACAAGAAAAGCTAGCCGCACAAAAAGCCAAGGAAGAAGCCAAGCAGAATCAGAAATGACGCCGAAGCATTCAGGCCCAATCGATGGGCTCTACCGCTTCTTCGCCGTTCCGGCAGCCTTCTTGCTCGCGCGCTTGGTGCCGGGCAGCTTCAGCGCGCGCAGCACGGCCAGATTCTTCTCGATCAGAGCGCATCGCTGCTCCACGCAGGCGCGGCTGCGCAGCGGATCCGCGGGGGTATGCAGCACGTAATCCAGCAGCCGCTCGACGCTGCTGGTAGCCACATGCAGACGCGTGTCCGACGAGGCGTAGTAGATGAAGACTTCGCCATTCTTGCGTTCAATCCAGCCATTGCTAAACGCGACGTTCGAAACATCGCCCACCCGCTCCCAGCCTTCGGGCGCGATGAAGTACCCCGCCGGCTTGTGGGTTATCACCCATGGCCGATCCAGCTCGGCCAGGAACAAATACAGCACGTAGCGCAGCCCGGCAGCGGTGTTGCGCACCCCGTGCGCCAGGTGCAGCCAGCCCTTCGGCGTCTTGATCGGCGCCGGCCCCAGGCCGTTCTTCACCTCCTGAATGGTGTGGTACTCGCGGTTGTCGACGATGATCTCCTCGTCGATCACCGCATTCTCGATGCCCGGCGCCAGTCCCCACCCGATGCCGCCGCCCTTGCCGGCCTGGATAAAATCGTCCTGCGGCCGCGTATAGAAGGCGTACTTCCCATCCACAAACTCCGGGTGCAGCACCACATTCCGCTGCTGCGGAGACTTCGATTTCAGGTCCGCCAGCCGCTGCCACGTCTTCAGGTCCCTGGTCCGCGCAATGCCGCATTGCGCCACGGCAGACGATGTGTCCCACTCCGGCGTCTTCGGATCTTTCCGCTCCGTGCAGAACAGCCCGTAGATCCAGCCGTCTTCGTGCTTCACCAGCCGCATATCGTAAACATTGGTGTCCGGGTCGCCGGTCTCCGGCATCAGGATCGGATACTCCCAAAAGCGAAAGTTATCCACGCCATTCGGGCTCTCGGCAACGGCAAAGAACGATTTGCGGTCTGCGCCTTCCACGCGCGCCACTACCAGGAACTTCCCCTCGTCGAGCAGCGCGCCCGCGTTGAACGTGGCATTCACCCCCATGCGCTCCATCAGGAACGGATTCGTCTTCCGGTCCAGGTCGTAGCGCCAGGTGATCGGCGCATGCGCGGCGGTCAGCACCGGAAACTCGTAGCGGTCAAAGACCCCATTGCCGCCGGGCAATTTGCGATTGCGGCGCGCCAGCAGCTTCTCCTGCTGCTTGAATAACTCCTGAACGCTCTTCCTGAAGGCTGCCTGATTCATCCTGCTCTCTCCGGTCTTTCTATGCCTGGTCCGCGCCTCGGCGGCCAAGGCCGTCCAGCCGCTCCATCACCTCAAAGCACGTGCGGCTGTTGTGGTAGGGGCACTTCCACGGCCCCACTTTATCCTGTGCCGCGTCCGGTACGCCCGCCTGCGATACCAGCCAGAACCATTCGCCATGCTCGCGATCGACAATGTATTTTTCGATAAACGCCCAGCTCCGCTCGGCCGCATCCAGAAAGTGCCGCCGCCCCGAAAGCTGGCAAGCGTTCAGGAAGCCGACCACCGCCTCCGCCTGCGGCCACCAATGCTTGTCGGTATCGAGAATCCCCGCCGGACCAGCTTCATACATCAGCCCTCCATCGGCATCCAGACCCTGCTCGTAGACCGTCTGCGCCATCTTCACAGCCACAGCCCGCACGCGCTCCAGAACGTCCGTGTCGCCAAGAACCTCCGCTGCCTCGCACAGCAGCCAACTCCCCTCAATGTCGTGCCCAAACGAGATCTTCTCCGATCGCGGCCGCCACTCCTCGTCGAAGAACAGAATGAAGTGGTAGTTGGTGGAATCGATGATGAAGCGGAGAAAGATTTCGATCAGTTGCCGCAGCCGGAAGCGGACCGTCGGGTCCTCGTGGTGGCGCAGCAGCGTGACGTAGGCCTCCAGCAGGTGCAGGTGCGTGTTCATGGACTTCTTCTCGTCCAGATCCACATCGCTCAGGCGCTGGTCCACGGCCAGCGTCCAATCGCGCTCATAGGTCTCAAAGTAGCCGCCGTGCGCCTCATCGTGGCTCGAAGATTCAATCTGCTCCATCAGCCGCATCGCCCTGGCCATCGCCTCGCTGTCGCCGCTCGCGTGGGCGTACTCGGCCAGCGCGTACACAGTAAACGCCTGCCCATAGATGCGCTTCTTCGTGTCCATCGGGCGGCCCTGGTAATCGACCATCAGTAGACGCCGCCAAACACCTGGTCCCAGAAGAAGCGCGAGAGGTATTCATACGCGCGCCGGGCGGCGCCGAGATAGACCGGGTCCCGATAGACGCCATAGGCCTTTGAAAACGTCCACAGAATGCGCGCGTTCAAAATCAATCCCTTGGCGGCGTGCGGATCGACGGTCAGGTCGTTCGCAATCTGCCCGCGAAACCCGCCGTACTCGTCGTCGATGGTGTGCTTGAGCCAGAAGGGCAGAATATCGGAGCGCAACTCCGCCTCCACCCTCTGCCGTAAGTCCTGCATCGCCAGCGCCTCCTCGCGTGCCGTTCGCAGCGTCCTTCCAACCCTGCCGCATCCGGGTCACGCAGCCTGCTTCAGGATCGCGTCGATCTTCGCCAGTTCGTCTGCGGAGAAGGCAAGATTCCCAAGCGCCGCCACGTTCTGTTCAATCTGCTCCACCCGGCTGGCTCCAATCAGCGCCGAAGTAATGCGCCCGTCGCGCAGTACCCACGCCAACGCCATCTGCGCCAGCGACTGTCCGCGTTCGCCGGCCAATCCGTCCAGGGCGCGCACCTGCCCCAGCCGGTGCTCATCGATGTCGCTCTTCTTCAGGAAGCCATGCGGCTTGCTCGCGCGCGAGTCCGCGGGAATCCCCTGCAAATAGCGGTCGGTCAGCAATCCCTGCGCCAGCGGGCAGAAGGCGATGCCGCCGATGCCCTCTTCGCCCAGCACATCCAGCAGCCCATCCTCAACCCAACGCTCGAACATCGAGTATTTCGGCTGATGAATCAGGCACGGCGTGCCCAGATCACGCAGAATCTTTCCTGCCGTGGCGGTCTGTTTGGCGTCGTAGCTGGAGATGCCGGCATAGAGCGCCTTCCCTGAGCGAACCGCCTGATCCAGAGCCCCCATCGTCTCCTCGACCGGCGTCTCCGGATCGGGCCGATGCGAGTAGAAGATGTCCACATACTCCAGGCCCATTCGCTTCAGACTCTGATCCAGGCTGGCCAGCAAATACTTCCTCGATCCCCAGTTCCCGTACGGCCCCGGCCACATATCCCAGCCGGCCTTCGAGCTGATGATCAACTCGTCGCGATGCGGTGCCAGGTCGAGCCGCAGAATCTCCCCGAAGTTGCTCTCCGCGCTTCCCGGCGGCGGCCCATAATTGTTGGCCAGGTCGAAGTGCGTAATGCCCAGATCGAATGCCCGCCGCACCATCGCCCGGCTATTCTCAAAAACATCCACCCCTCCGAAGTTGTGCCACAGCCCCAGGGAGATGGCCGGCAGCCGCACGCCGCTCCTGCCTGAGCGGCGGTACTGCATTGTGTCGTAGCGCTGTTCACTTGCCAGGTACAAATTGCACCTCCTCATTCGAAAGCAGGGGCGCGGCGGTCGGCTCCCCAGATTCTTCGCCCAGAATACCCCTCACCAAAACTTCCTTCCGCCCATCCGCCGGCGCAGGCACAACATTCCCCTCGACCGGCTCGCCGTCCACCGTAAGGGCAATAGTATTCCCCTCGCCCTTCCGCTCGATGGAGATCTTGTACACCACCCCGCGAAACGTGCGGGTCGCCGTGAATCCCGGCCAGCTCTTCGGAATGACCGGCGCAATCTCCAGGCCGTCGAGCGAAGTACGCACGCCCAGGATCCACTGCACGATGGCGTAATAGTTCCACGCCGCCGTCCCCGTAAGCCACGAGTTCTTGGCCTCGCCGAATGTGGGCGCATCCTTGCCCGCAATCATCTGCGCGTAAACATACGGCTCGCAGCGGTGCAGATCGCTGATCTCTTCGCGCGCCGATGGGTTGATGCGGCTGTAGTAGTCGTGCGCCGCGTCGCCCCGCCCCAGCCGCGTCTCCCCGATCATCACCCACGGATTCACGTGGCAGAAGACTCCTGCATTCTCCTTGTACCCCGGCGGGTACGACGAAATCTCGCCCAGGTTCAGGTAGTACTTCGAGTACGCCGGCTGCTGCAGCACGATGCCATGCCTGGTGGCCAGGCGCTCCCGCGTCGCATCCATCGCCTTTTCAGCCTTGCCGTCCTCCAGCCCAATCCCCGCCAAAACGCAAAAGCCGTTGGACTCGATAAAGATCTTGCCTTCCTCGCACTCCTTCGAGCCGATCTTGGCGCCGAAGTCGTCGTAGGCGCGCAGAAACCACTCTCCGTCCCACCCATGCTGCCGGACGACCTCTTCCATCTTCGCCACCTCAGCCAAATAGGCGCCAGCCTCGCCGTCCAGCCCGCGGTGCTTCGCAATCGCCGCCAGTTCCCGCCCGGCATACACAAACAGCCCGGCAATGAACACAGACTCGGCCACCTTGCCGTCCTTGCTGGTCGTGGTCTGGAAGCTCTGCCCCGGCGTGTCCGAGAAGCAGTTCAGGTTCAGGCAGTCGTTCCAGTCCGCGCGGCCGATTAGCGGCAACCCGTGCGGTCCAAGCCGGGCCAGCGTGTAGCGGAAGCTCCGTTGCAAGTGCTCATAGAGCGGCTGCTCCGAGCCGGGGTCGTTGTCATACTGGACCGGCTCGTCCAGAATGCTCGAGTCGCCGGTCTCCTTCAGATACGCTGAAACCCCCACGATCAGCCAGAGCGGATCGTCGTTGAATCCGCCGCCAATGTCGTTGTTACCCCGCTTGGTCAGTGGCTGGTACTGGTGGTACGCCCCGCCGGTTGGCAGTTGCGTCGCCGCCAGATCCAGGATGCGCTCCCGCGCCCGCGAAGGCACCATGTGCACAAATCCCAGCAGGTCCTGGTTCGAGTCGCGGAACCCCAGCCCCCGCCCGATCCCCGATTCATACAACGACGCCGACCGCGACATGTTGAACGTCGCCATGCACTGGTACGCGTTCCAGATATTCACCATCCGGTTGGTGTGAATGTCCGGCGTGTTCACCTGGAACACACCCAGCACGCTGTCCCAATACTGGCGCAGCCGTGCGAAGGCCGCATCGGCCTCCTTGCCGTCCAGGTACTTCGCGATCACCGGCTTCACGGTCCTCTTGTTAATCGTCTGCGACCCTGCGGGATCGAACTTCTCCTCCACCGGATTCTCGTGGTAGCCCAGCACAAACACCACCTGCCGGGTCTCACCCGGTTCCAGTTCCAGCTTCACCTGGTGCGCCCCCATCGGCGACCACCCATGCGCAATCGAGTTGGTCAGCTCACCGGCTTCCACGGTTGCCGGCTTATCCCAGCCGCGGTACCGGCCCAGAAACGCTTCCCGCTGCGTGTCGAACCCGCCGGGCTGCGAACTGGCAAAGTAGGCAAAGTGATTGCGCCGCTCCCGGTACTCCGTCTTGTGATAGATGACGCGGTCTTCCACCTCCACCTGGCCCGTATTGAAGTTGCGCTGGAAGTTGGTCGAGTCGTCCTGCGCATCCCACAGGCAAAACTCGATGCTGGCGAATCCCGACAAGCTCGCCTTCGCCGTCCGTCGATTCGTCACCGTCAGTTGCCAGATCTCCAGGTTCTCGTCCAGCGGTACAAAGTACCGGGTGTGCGCCTCAATCCCGCTGTACGTCGACCCGATCACCGTGTAGCCCATCCCGTGGCGGCACGTGTAATCCTTCAGGTCGTGCCGCGTCGGCTGCCACGATGGCGACCAGAACTCCTTCGATTCGTCGTCGCGCAGGTAAACATACCGCCCGCCCAAATCCAGCGGCACGTTGTTGTACCGGCAGCGGGTCAGCCGCCGCAGCCGCGCGTCGCGATAGAACGAGTAACCCCCCGCCGTATTGGAAATGATTCCGAAATATGCCTGGCAGCCCAGGTAATTGATCCACGGCAACGGGGTGTCCGGTTGCGTGATCACGTACTCGCGATTGCGATCGTCGAAATATCCGAACTTCATGATGAGTGCTCCCTCGAATGAAGACCGCCGCCAGTATAGTCCCTGGCCAAAATCTAATCAAACGTTTTTGTAGAACCCTTCGCGGACCTTTCAAAAACGAAGATTCCATTTGCGCATTGCCCCGCGAGTGTGAAAAAGTATCTGCGCAAGCGAAATCGGGCAATCCACAGGTGTGTCCCGAGGTGTGTCCCGAAATGTGTCCTGCATCGTTGCCAAATTTCAGGCAAATGTGAGACACTTGCCCGTTTTTGCACTGATCCTGGGCGCTTGCGCGAGGCGAAACAGCAGACATGGCAAGTTCCTTGTTCCTGCCCTCTTTGAGTCCACGTCCCAGCCGGGAGTTGCTGCTTCTGGCCTTCCTTGCCGCCCTTTTCATCTGCCCGCTCGTTTTGGCCCATGGGGCCGAAAACCCAACCCTGGCCATCAAAGTCGATCAGGTGGGCTATCCTCTCGACGGTCCCAAGGTCGCGTTCGTCAGCGCCCCGGCTCAATCCTTTGCAATCAAACGCTCCAGCGACGGCGCCGTGGTCTTTCACGGCAATCTGGCGCCTCCTCAGGCTGACCCAAACACCGGCGACCAGGTGCAGGCCGCGGATTTCTCCAGCTTTCAGAAGGCGGGAACCTACTACCTTGAGATCCCCGGCGTGGGTCGCAGTTGGAACTTTGCCGTGGGCAAGAACCCCTTCGAGCACACCTACTATCTCGCCATGCGCGGCTTCTACGGCCAGCGCTGCGGCACCGCGGTCGACATGGGCCCGGAGTTTCCCGGTTTCTCCCATCCCGCCTGCCACACCCACGGCGAGTTTCACCCCTCCTCGGGCGCAAAGGGTGAGCGCGACAACATCGGCGGCTGGCACGACGCCGGCGACTACGGCCGCTACATGGTCAACTCCGGCATCACCACGGGAACCTTGCTCTGGGCCTGGGAGATCTACGGCCAGAAGCTCAAGAACATCCAGCTCAAAATCCCCGAGTCCGGCAACGGGACTCCGGACGTTTTGAATGAGGCGCGCTGGAACCTTGAGTGGATGCTCAAAATGCAGGACGACGACGGTGGCGCCTGGCACAAGCAGACCAGCGAACATTTTTCGGCCTTTGTCGCGCCCCAGGACGACACCCTCCCCAGCGAGGTGATCGGCACCGGCTCGGCTCCCTACAAGAGCACCTGTGCCACCGCGGATCTGGCCGCCGTGGCCGCCATCGCCGCCCGCGTCTACAAGCCCTTTGACCCGAATTTCGCCGCCCGTGCCCTGCAGGCGGGGCGCCGCGCCTGGGGCTGGACCGAGAAGAATCCCAACGTAACCTTCAGAAATCCTCGCGGCGTTTCGACCGGCGAATACGGCGACTCGAATTGCGGCGACGAACGCCTCTGGGCCGCGGCCGAGCTCGGCCGCACCACCGGCGAGCCGGCTTTCAACGACTTCTTCCTCATGAACTACGCCCAGTTCCTGCCCACCCTCGACTCGCCGCCGGCGGAGAGCTGGAGCCAGGTAGCTCCCATGGCTTTCTGGACCTACGCACTGTCCAATCAAGAGGGAATTGACCCCAAAGCCGTCGACGCCATCCGCCAGCGGACCCTGGCCGCGGCGCACGCGGTGGTCGAGCGCACGCGCGCCAATCCCTATCGCATCAGCATGCAGGCGAAGGATTATGTGTGGGGTTCAAATGGCGTCGCGGCGGGCTATGGCATGTATCTGCTCATCGCCAACGTGTTCTCGCCCGATGCGAGTTTCACCGATGCGGCGCGCGACAATCTGCACTATCTGCTGGGGCGCAACACCTTTTCCCTCTCCTGGGTCACGCAGGTGGGCGAGAATCCCTTCCAGCATCCCCATCACCGCCCCAGCGGGTCAAAGCAGGGCGCGCCCTGGCCGGGATTGCTTTCCGGAGGGCCCAATGCGGGCCGCCAGGACGCGGTGTTGGCAGCGTTACCCAGGGATTTACCGCCGGCGAAGGTCTATGCCGATCAGTTAGCCTCCTATGCAAGCAATGAGATTTGCATCAACTGGCAGGCGTCGCTGGTGTTTTTGTTGGCCGGAGAACTGCATTAAAGAGCCGCGAACGTTCCAGGGACATATCGGCCAAAGAGCAGGCATGCAGCTCTCCGCCGCCCGCGGAAAGCTTGCACCTGCTGCCGGAATCGAGGGATTCAATGCATCTTCACGCAATCGACATCGCCATCATCGTGGCTTACCTGGTCAGCACGGTGGTCATCGGCTACTGGGTTTCGCACCGCGCTTCGCAGAGCATGCAGAACTATTTTCTCGGCGGCAATACCATGCCCTGGTATATGCTCGGCATCTCCAACGCATCGGGAATGTTCGACATCAGCGGCACCATGCTGCTGGTCTACTGGATGTTCGTCTACGGCCTGAAGAGCGTGTGGATCCCCTGGCTCTGGCCCACCTTCAACCAGATATTTCTCATGGTCTACCTGTCCGCATGGCTGCGCCGGTCCAAAGTAATGACTGGAGCGGAGTGGATCAAGACGCGCTTCGGCACCGGCCGCGGCGCGCAGTTATCCCACCTGATCGTGGTCATCTACGCCTTCGTCAGCATCATCGGCTTCTTCAGCTACGCCTTCAAGGGCATCGGCAAGTTTGCGCAGACGTTCCTGCCCTGGCATCTGTCGGCCAACGAGTATGCCCTGATTCTGATCGGCATTACAGCCATTTACGTGATCAAGGGCGGCATGATCAGCGTCGTGATTACAGAGGTCGTGCAGTTCTTCATCCTGTCGATCGCGTCGTTTTCGGTAGGCATCATCGCGATGAGCAAAGTAGCGCCGGAGATGCTGCGCCGGGTGGTGCCCGCAGGCTGGGATAACATCTTCTTCGGCTGGCATTTGAACCTGGACTGGTCCACGCTGCTTCCGGCGGCCAACGCCAAGATTGCGCAGGACGGCTACGGGCTCTTCGCTTTCTTCGTCATCATGCTGCTCTTCAAGGGCATACCCATCTCCGCCGCCGGACCCGCGCCCAACTACGATATGCAGCGCGTGCTTTCAGCCAAAGACCCGCGTGAAGCCTCGATGATGAGTGCCTGGGTCAACATCGTGCTCACCCCTCCGCGCTACTTTCTCGTCATCGGACTCACGGTGCTGGCAGCCGCCTTTTATGGTCCCAACCTCCGCGCCATGGGAACCAACATGGACTTCGAGCTGGTGCTGCCCTACGCGCTGGGGCGCTTCGTTCCGGTTGGCCTGCTGGGATTTTTGATCGCCGGCCTGCTGGCGGCCTTCATGTCGAACTTTGCGGCCACAGTGAATGCGGCCCCGCCGTACTTCGTCAACGACATTTACAAGCGCTTCATCAATCCCCATGCATCGCCCAAAACCTACGTTCGCCTGAGCTATCTGGCCTCCTTTGCCGTGGTCGTGATCGGCGTGGCCATCGGCTGGAAAGTCACCTCGGTGAACGCGGTCGTGGTATGGATCGTCTCGGGATTGTGGGGCGGCTACACGGCATCCAATGTTTTGAAATGGTACTGGTGGCGCTTCAACGGCCATGGCTACTTCTGGGGCATGATCACCGGCATAGCTTCCGCACTGGGATTGCCGCCGATCGTCGCGCAAGTTCCCTTCGTCAAACACCTGCTGGCAACCTATTCCATCAACATGGACGTAGTCATCATCTTCCCGCTGGTAGTGGGGATCTCGTTGATCGGCTGCCTGCTCGGCACCCTGCTCACCAAACCGGAAGACGAAGCGGTCCTCAAGGACTTCTACCGCCGCGTGCGGCCGTGGGGCTTCTGGGGACCGATCCTCAAGAAGGTGCTTGCCGAGGATCCCGGCTTCAAGCGCAACAAGGACTTCTTCCGCGATATGTTCAACATTGCGGTGGGCATCGCCTGGCAGGTAAGCCTGGTAGCCTTGCCGCTTTACATCGTCCTCCAGGAATACCGGCGCGCCGCCATCACCCTCGGAATCATTCTGGGAACGTCGGCCATTCTCAAATTCACCTGGTTCGATCATCTGGCCGTGCGCGAGGTAGAGACAGATAAAGCCGCCGCCGGCGACAAGTAGGCGATAGGGCGGCGCCCAGGGGAAATATCTCGACTTAGCGGCTGCCTTTCCGCAAAGGAAGGCAGCCGCTAAGTGGATGCCGGCTTACTCGGTCAGTTCCTGGGTCATGACGGCCCCTCCCATCGCCGCCATTATCGCGGAGCCCTTCACTACTTTGTGGGAATCCTTCGCTATCCACAGCGTCTTCTTGTCCGTCCCTCCATCCGCGGAAGAGATTTCGACCCGGTAAGCCTCAAATGTCCCCGCAGGCACGGTCACCGTTTCGATGCCGGCAACGCTTAACTGCATCAGCTTCACCTTCTGCGTCTGGACATCGAAGTTGCGGAACGTGGTGCTGTACCCCACCGCAAGCGGCAGCGAGGCGATGACCTGATCCCCGCCGGCTGCATCCGCAAACAGCGGCCCGCCCAGGTCGGCCGCGATCGGATGATCCTGTCCGTTCATGCTCATCTTGCCCGCCGCTTTGTCGCCCGCATAATCCACCTCGATGTCGACAGGGCCTTGCTTCAGGCTCCGCTTCTCAAGAATCAGGCTCGACTTGGCGATGGTCGCCGTGTCCGTCGCCGTGCCCTGCGGCGTTTCCATCGTGTCGATCGCCGTCCACGAGGCTCCGCCGTCCTGAATGGCCGTAGACACCTTGATGTTCATCTTCTGCGCGCCCATCTCGATCGTCACCTGGTAAAGGTACGTCCCCGGCTGCAGATCGGTGGCCGGCTTGGGCAGCCCCACGGCTCCGGCATCCACCTTCTTGGCCAGCACCACCGTCTTGGGATCGACCGTAATCTCCTTCAACCGAGCCACGGACTCCGCCGATCCGCCCTCCTGGAATCGTCCTCCCAGGTACTGCGCCAGAAACTTCTCCGACTGCATGAATAGCGCCAGGTTGTTGACCGGCCGCGCAAAGCCGTGACCCTCATCCGGCGCCAGCAGATACTCCACCGGAAATCCCCGGTCGCGCAGCGCGATCACAATCTGCTCGGCCTCGCGCCGGTTCACCCGCGGGTCGTTGGCTCCCTGCGCCACCAGCAGAGGCGTCTTGATCTTGTCGGCGGAGTGCAAGGGCGACCGCTCTGCCAGCAGCGCTTTCCCTTCCGCTGTGCTCACGTCGCCCATGCGCACGGCAAACATCTTGCGGGCCGCTTCCCAGTAAGGAGGAATCGACTCCATCAGCGTGATCAGATTCGAAGGCCCAACAATGTCCACCGCCGCCGCATACAGGTCAGGCGTAAACGCAACTCCAGCAAGCGTCGCGTACCCGCCATAGGACCCGCCCAGAATCCCCACTCGCTTGGGATCGGCGATCCCCTCGGCAACCAGGTATTTCACGCCCCAGGTCACGTCGTCCTGCATCTTGCGGCCCCACTCCAGGTTGCCCGCATCCAGAAACTTCCGTCCATACCCCGTCGAGCCGCGAAAGTTTGGCTGCAAAACGGCATAGCCGCGATTGGCAAAGAACTGCGCCAGCTGGTTATACCCCCACATGTCGCGTCCCCACGGTCCGCCGTGAGGAATGATTAGAGTGGGCAGATTCTTCGCCTCAACGCCCTTCGGCAGCGTCAGGTAGGCCGGAATCTCCAGCCCGTCGGACGACTTGTAGGTCACCGACTTCATCTCCGCCAGGTCCTGGCGCGGCAGCTTCTCCCAAATCGAGTATTGCGGCGTCACCGTGTGGGTCTTGCGGTCGAACAGCACCGTCTGCCCCGGCTCCCTATCGCTTGCCGCCGTCACCAGCCAGGTTTTCTCGTCCCGCGTGCGCGAAACCACCCTGATCTCCTGGCCAGGGAAATGCTGCTCAAGCCAGTGGTTGTCAGCGCCGAACGCCTTGTCTTTGAAGTAGGTCTTTACGCGGTCGTGGTAATACCAGGTCTCCACCAGTTCATCGGTCGCCTCGGAGAACAGCGCTCCGCCAAAATCCACCTTGCCCAGCGGATCCGATTCCACCGCCTCCGTCTTGCCCGTCGCCGGATCGAACAGCACCAGCGAGATCAGGTTCGCGTCCTTGTTGGTCTCCATGTACACCCGGCTGCCGTCGGGAAGGAAGTGCAGCGGGTTGCAGGTCTCGAACACCGTGCAGGAGTAGATCCCGGTCAGCTTGTCGGCATCCACGCGCAGAACCTCCGTGTCGCCGTTTTCCGCATTGCGCGTAGCCAGCCGCAACTGGCCCTTCAGATCGAAACTCCAGCCGGTAACTCGATCAGTATTCTTGCGCAACAGCGTCTTTTCACCCGTCGAGATGCGCAGCTTGTAAAGATCATGCCAGGCCTTGTCCCGGTCGTTCAGGCCGATGTACACGATATCCGGGTCGCTCTTCGGAACCTCGTAGAGTTGAACCCGCACGCCTTTTAGCCCGGTCAGGTCGCGGGAGGGCGGTGCATCCGCTCCCGCCTCGGGCTTGGCCGTTGGGTCGACCGCATACACGTTGTAGTTCTCATCTCCATCGTGGTCCTTCACGTAAAGGATGTACTTGCTGTCCCGCGACCAGAGAAATCCGGGAACCGGCCGCTTGTTTTCCGTCGTCAGCAGCCGTGCCGCGCTGAACGGCTCCCCAACCGCCTTCACGTACACATTGCGCGTATCCTTCCACGGTTTCAGGAATGCAATGTACTGGCCATTCGGAGAAAGCTCCGCCGCCGCAATCTCGGGATTGCCGAAGATCAGTTCGCGATCGATCAGCGGCGGCACTCCGCCCGCTTTCTTCTCCTGCGCCCCAGCCGCCGGCACAAGCATCAAAACGCACAATAAGCCATACAGGAACTTCTTCATAAACAACGGGTCCTTTCTCCTTGCAGTTTCAGTGGATACGGTTTCAGCTTGCCGGAAGTTCAAAACGGAAGTCCGCCGAAGTTTACTCCAACAGCAACCGCGGCTCAAGCATCTCAATGAAGAGCACATCCAGGTGGAAGAGGAGATCGTTTTCCCGCGAGCGGTCGAGATGCTTGACAGCCCGCCTTTCTCAACCGTTTCTGTCTGGCGCAAATTGCATCAGCGCTTCGGCGTCTTATCCGGGTCCGGCGGGCGCTGCGGCAAAATCTTCGGGTTCGCCTGAAGGGCTTTCTCGATCTCCGCAATGGCCCGTTCCAGTTGCGGGTCACGCCCCTCGATCACCGCTGCCGGATCGTTTTCCACCTCGATGTCGGGATCGACGCCGTGGCCTTCGATTACATACTTGCCTTCGGTGTTGGCCAGGGCAAATTCGGGCACGAAAACCTCGCCACCGTCGAGAAGCGGCCCTCGGTCCGAAATGCCCACCGTTCCGCCCCAGGTGCGCTTGCCGATGAGAGGGCCGAGCCCCGCCTGGCGAAACATGTAGGGGAAAACATCGCCGTCTGAAGCGGACGTTTCGTTGATCAGGCAGACCTTCGGGCCGTAGAGAACGCCGTCAGGATAGGTATCCGTCAACCGGTCAACGCGGTCAAACCAGGTTCCGAGCAAATCGCGCCTCAAGCGTTCGATGATCATGCGAGAAATATTGCCGCCCCCATTGCCGCGATCGTCCACAATCAATCCCTGCTTGCGAATCTGCGGGTAGTAGTACTTGATGAACTCGCGAATCCCATTTTCGCCCATGTCCGGAAGGTGAATATAGCCAACCTTGCCGCCGGTGGCCTTGTCCACGGCCTCGCGGTTGTGGGTAACCCAGTCGAGATAGATCAGATTGGTCTCGCTGGCGATGGGGCCATAGGAAATCGTGCGGGAACCGTCGAGGACAGGCTTCGCGTTGACCCTCAATTGCACGGGGTGGTCGGCCTTGCCGCGCAAAAACTCGTATGGATTGTCCTTTGCCGTGAGCTCCCTGCCGTCGATGGCCAGAATGTAATCGCCTTCCTTGGCGTCGACGCCAACTTCGGTGAGCGGAGAACGATAGAGTTCCTCCTCATTCTGGCCGTGGTAGATTTTGGCAATGCGGTAGCGGCCCGCGGAAGCGTCCAGCTCGATGCGCGCGCCCATCAGCGCCACCGGCGTGCGTTTGGGAATCTCGAAATCGCCGCCGGTGATGTAGGTGTGGGAGTTGCTCAACTCGGCCACCATCTCGCCGAGGACGTAATTCAGATCGGAGCGGTTGGCTACATAGTCCACCAGCGGACGGTACTGGTCGCGCAACGCATTCCAGTCGTAGCCGTTCATGTTCTCGACGTAGAAGAAGTCGCGGTAGCGGCGGTACACCTCGTTGAATATCTCCGCCCACTCCTGCTGTGGAACCCGGTCCACCATCAGGTTATCGGTGGAAACGGTCTTTGCGGTCGCTTTGCCTTCCGGTTTCACGTCGTAGAGCTTGTAAGTTTTGCCTTCGCGCACCAGCACCTTGCTGCCGTCCCGCGAGACAGCGATGTCCTTGACCTTCTCCGCCAGGGTGGTTTCCTTGCGGTCTTTGAGCGAATAGAGAACCAATGCGGCCGGCGGATAGGACTCGCGGCCGTAGTAGTACGCGCCACCCCGCGTGTAAACGAGATAGTCCCTGGTCACCGTCAGATCGGAGTAGTTGTCGGCCTCGAGTGGTACGCGGCTCACTCGGTCCTGAAGGCCGTCGAAATCGATGCGAATGGGTTCCTTCTTTTTCTCTTCCTTCTTCTCATCCTTCTTGTTGCCGGCCTTGTCTTCCGGCTTGCTCTTGTCGGCCGCGTCCTCGCCCGGCTTGGCGAGGGTCACCTCGTCGCTTTGGGGCGGGAATGGGTTCTTGACGTCCTTGCGGAGAGCGAGAGCCAGCAGAGAGCCCCCGCGATTGGCGGCGAAGTTGAACTCGATCTCGCTGATCTGCGGCTGGTATGCGCGCGTCGAGATGAAGTAGAGATAATTGCCCTCCGTATCCCAGGCCGGCCCGCCGGAGTCGTACATGGGGTCGGTGACGCGATGGACCTGCCCGTCGGCAACGCTCCAGATATAGACGCAGGAGAAGCCGGTGGGTTCGTACATCGTGAAGGCCAGATGGCCTCCGTCCGCCGACCATGGATAGGAAGAAATTTGTCCGCGTGGATTTTGGGCGATCTGGATTACTTTTTTGTCGTCGAGAGTCAAAACGTAGAGCTTTCCGTCCTTGTCGCTGAAGGCAATTCTCTTGCCGTCCGGCGCCCAACTGGGCTGGTACAGCATGGCGTGATAGCCGTGCGTCAACTGCTCCGGCTTGCCCAGCCCGTCCTGGCTGATTCGGTACACTTGGTCCTCGCCATCCATGTCGGAGATGAAGGCGATGCTGGCCCCGTCCGGCGACCACTCGGCAAACCTGTCGTGTGCGTTCGAGGAGTCGGTCAGATTGCGCGTGGCGCCTTTCTCGATGGGAACGGTGAACACGTCGCCGCGTGCCACCATCAGCGCGCGTTCGCCCTTGGGGCTCAGCTCCGTCCACTCGATTTGCCCGCCGGCCGAGACTCGCGAGGGGCGCATGGCCAGCGCATCGGTGGGAACTTCGATGGACAGATGCGTCGAAGCGCCGGCAGCGATGTCGAAGATGTTCAGCTCGCCCTCCGATTCGTAAACGATCCGGCCTTGATGATCGGTGCTGGGCCAGCGAAGATCCCATTTCGTGCTGTGGGTCAGTTGCGCAGTGGTTTTTGTTTTGGGATCGTACGAGTACAGATTGAGGGTGTCGTCCTTGTCGGAGGAATAGTAGATCTTGTCGCCGATCCACATGGGGTCGCGATGACAGCGGGGATCGGTGGTGATCTTTTCCACGGCGTGCGATTTGAGGTCGAAGATATAAAGCTGCTGAGCCCACCCTCCGGAGTAGCGCTTCCAGGTGCGGAAGTCGCGGAACAGGGGCGAGTAGACCATCTGCTTGCCGTCCGGCGAAAAATCCCCCGCGCCCGATTTGGGCATGGGCAGAGCCTGAGGGAGACCACCATCCATCGAAACGGTGTACAGGCGGGAGTCGCCATTCTCGAAAAACTCCCGCATCGACCGGAAGACCACGGACTTGCCGTCGGGAGTCCAGCCGTAAACCTGATTGTCATAGCCCCAGCGGGCAGGCAGCGGGCCGTGCGAAGGATAAAACGTAAGCTGCCTGGGAACCCCGCCGGTCGCCGGAATCACGTAAACCTGCTCGTCGCCGTCGTATTGGCCCGTGAAGGCGATCCATTTGCCGTCGGGAGAGAACTTGGCAAAAAGCTCGACACCCGGATGAGCGGTCAGGCGGGCGGCCAATCCACCCGATGTGGAGGCAATCCAGAGGTCTCCCGCATAGGTGAAAACGACTTTGTCGCCATGGATGTCAGGAAAGCGAAGAAGCTTGGTTTGAGCGATGGCCGAGGAAACAAAGAACAGAGAGGCAAGAAGCCAAAGAAGGACAATCCGAGGTTTTAGCCTTAGCACCGGTTCTTCCTTTCACCCAATGAGACTCTGAACCGGGAAGAAAGAGAAAATGGAGCGAGGCGCGCACTCGGTCTAACCCGGAGTTCCCATTCCGCTTTCCCGGCCACGAGAGAATATACCCCCGATTGCCCGGCTCGCAATCTTTTTTGCATTCGTTTCAAGGGCAAAGACCTTCCCGCTCAAGTGCTCGCAAAGAGCGCCTCAACTACTGAATCCGGTTGCGAATGGCGTGTGGCCAAGCTGCCGGCCAGGCCGGGAGGCGTTGCCATGGAGGCATCGCGCCGCATTCTCCAACTCGGACCATGGACGATACGTTCGCCTTCTACGGAGGACCGAGGGCCACTGTCGAAGACGTCGTGGTCAAAGGGTTTGTGAATTACACCTATACCTCCGCGCTGGCCATCGGATACGGCGGCGCCCCGAATATCAGGCACCTCCGCTTTGACGACGTGCACTTCGTCTCCAACCAGAACAAGTTCGCCATCTGGATTCAACTGACGCCCGCGTATTTCACAGGCAAGGGATACACCTCGGGCGCCAGGTCGAGCGAGAACATTTCCTTGGACGATTTCAGATTCGTCAACTCAACATTCGAAAATGACGGCGGCCACATCTATATCGGCGGCGGAAAGTCGCCCTTGACGAATTGCGTTTTCGAGAACTGCACTTTCGGCAATGCGACCCGGCCCGGCGAACTCATGGGGACCAACGTCGCTCCCATCCTGTTCAGGAACGTCTGGATGAACGGAGAAGCGGACCGCAATGCCGGCCAGCTCAAGCGGGACGGGTACGAGGCCTTCGTCCCAGTCAAGTTCGAGCCGTGAGGCCGGGCCGCCCTTGAGGCTCCAGCCTATTCAGCATTGAGCGTTTCCCGCCTAGCCTGCATTATTCATGAACGCATAGCGAACGGCGTTTTTGGGCTGTACGAGATTGGCGAAAATGCTGGCGGCGTCGTGATTTTGCCATGGAGGACGTAGCGATGCGCTTGGTTGGCAT
>Ga0181524_10000505_pt1 | contig 46761 bp, 44 predicted proteins | sample PEATcosm2014_Bin_34_FD_119761 | JGI IMG/M metagenome (GOLD analysis project Ga0181524, IMG submission 119761) | Peatland microbial communities from MTU Mesocosm Facility, Houghton, MI, USA - PEATcosm2014_Bin05_60_metaG | ecosystem: Environmental > Terrestrial > Soil > Wetlands > Peat | place... | reverse complement strand
GGCAGCAGGCCGCGGTCTTCGCAAAAGGCGCAGAACAGGACGCGGTCCAGCAGCTTCTGAGTGAGCCGAAGGACCTCCGGCGGGGCGATGGCGGCATTCCCCCGGCACAGCCGGGTCAAAACCCTTTGCCGGATGTCCGCGTATCGCGCGTAGAACTGGTTGGTGAGTTCGCGCCCGGCGGTTTCGGAGGCGCGGAGCAGTTCGTACCAGTGACATTCGCCGTGCTCGGGGACGACGCGTTCAGCGCCCAGGAGGAAGACAAAACGTCTGAGCAACGCGGCATCGGCGGCCAACCGCACGGTCTCGAACCGCTCGTACATATTCTGCGGCGAGCCTTTGTGATAGAGCCGCGTTTCCCGCATCGAGGTGACGATGATCCAGTCGCACGGGAGATTGATGGCGTAGCGATACGCCTGGTCCACGGCGGACATGCGCCGCCCCGCAAACGGGCGGTCCAGCGGATCGCGGGCGCCCTTGCCTTCAAGGACTGCAACGAATTGCTCCCTGCCCTTCTCGAACCGGCCCAGCACCGCATCGGCCACCTCGCCGTCCACTTCAACGTGCCGCTCGCGGGAAAAGGTGAAACCCTCCGCCGCTTCGGCCGGGCCGGTGTAGCCAAGCACTCCGCAAAAAATGTCACCCAGGAAATCCGGGAGCAAAGCCGTCTCCTTGAAATCGTCCGCGCGGCCGGAGGCAATGAGGGCCGCCCAGTGCTCGAGTCTGGGCTGCCAGCCCCGCACACGCTCCGGCATGTTGAACGACCGCACCTGCCGCCGGAGCACCTCCGGGTGAAAGAGCGGTTTGGATTCGAGAGCCATTTGTTTGGCGGCAGCCTATGCAGAGATGGGCAAAAAACCAAGCCCATTGGCAGCCCGGCCAACAAATAACCAATACCGCCAATGCAGCCAATGGAGTATTTGCGCTCCCGCCCCCAATTATGCCATAACCATTGCGTATCAATGAAGCGGATTCACAATGACCTCGGGGTGGGAGCCAGCAACGCCGGCAGCATGAATGCCCCCGCTCCTGTGCCCCTGTGCGTGGATCTCGACGGCACGCTCATCAGGACCGATTTGGTCTGGGAATCACTCGTGCGATTGCTCCGGCGCAATCCGCTCTACGCCGCCGTGCTGCCTTTCTGGGCGTTGCGCGGGCTGGCCTGGCTCAAGCGCCAGCTTGCCGCGCGCACAAACCTTGACCCCGCCACTCTCCCGTACGACCAACCCTTTCTGGAGTTCCTCCGATGCGAGCGCCGCCAAGGCCGCCCCATCTTCCTGGTCACTGCCTCAGACGGCCAACTGGCCGCGGCTGTGGCCGCCCACCTGGGTTTGTTCACTGAAGTGCTCGCCAGCGACGGCCGCACCAACCTCCGCGGCAGGGTCAAGGCTGCCCGCCTCGTCGAGCGGTTCGGTGAGGGCGGGTTCGACTACGCCGGCAATTCGTCAGACGATTTGCCGGTTTGGGCCAGCGCCCGCCAGGCCCTGGTCGTAAACGCTTCCCCAGCACTGGCCGCCCGGGCTGCCAGGCGCGCCACGGTCAGCCGTGTTTTCTCTTCGCCCATCCCCTGGCGTAGTTCAGTGGCCCAGGCCATGCGGCCCCATCAGTGGGCAAAGAATCTCATCCTGTTTGTCCCCTTGATCACCTCGCACCAGATCACCAGGCCGGCCTTGGCCCTGAAAGGAGCCGGGGCCTTTGCCGCCTTTTGCCTCTGTGCCTCGGGTGTCTATGTCCTGAACGATCTCCTGGACATCGACGCTGACCGCCGGCATCCGGTCAAATGCTCGCGCCCGTTTGCCGCGGGCGCCTTGCCCATCCCGGCAGGTCTGGCCGCCTTCCCGTTGCTGCTGGCCGCCGGCCTCTTGCTCGCCTGGCGCCTCTCACCAAGCTTCGCCGCAGTCCTGGGACTTTACCTGGTCCTGACCACCAGTTACTCGTGGCGCTTGAAACAGGTCCCCCTCCTGGATGTCTTCTGCCTGGCCGCCCTCTATACGATCCGCCTGATTGGCGGCCACGAGTCCACCGGAGTCGAGTACTCGTTCTGGCTGCTGGTCTTTTCGATGTTCATCTTTCTGAGCCTCGCCCTGCTCAAACGATTCGTGGAATTGGACGCCGCCCGCCGGCAGAACAAGCCCGCTCTCGAAGGACGGGGCTACGCCGCCGGCGACGCCGAACTGGTGGCCACCCTCGGCTCGACCAGCGGCTACCTGGCCGTGCTGGTCCTCGCCCTCTACGTGAACAGCGAAAAGGTCGTCGTCCTCTATCGCCACCCGATGCTCTTGTTGCTCATCTGCCCCCTGCTGCTCTACTGGATCAGCCGGGCCTGGATGATTGCTCACCGAGGCCAGATGCATGGAGACCCGCTTGTCTTCGCCCTCAAAGACCGCGCCAGCTATGGCGTCGGCCTCGTGACACTCGCCGTGCTTTGGGCGGCGACGGGAGCTTATCCATGATGGATGACGTTGTCTCCGCCCTGGCGTATTCGTTCGCCCAGGCACACTCAGTGCCGGGGCGGGCTGATTTGCAGCCGCCTTACAACGACCTTGCCCGCTTCATTGTCTGCCAGCAGGCCACGCTCCCCGATTATCTGCGCACCCCCATGCGCGCCGCCACCCTCGGCTTCGATCTCGCCGGTCCTCTTCACACCGGAGGGCCTTTTCATGCCCAGCCCCCCGCAAACCGCCGCCGCCAGGTGGAAGCCTGGAAAAACTCCCGGCTTGGTTTCAAGCGTGACCTGATGCGTTACTACGAGAGCCTGGCTATCCTAGCGCTTTACAGCCGCCAGGCCGAAGGCCCTGAGTGCATCCCCCCGCCATTGCCTGCCCCGATGCCCCAGGCGGAAGGGGTCATTTCGGTCCCGGCGCGGGAATTGCGATGCGCCATCGCGGTAGTCGGCTCCGGGCCGGGCGGCGCCATCACCGCCTGCCTCCTGGCCGAAGCCGGCCGCGATGTCCTCCTCATCGAGGAGGGTCCCTTTTACCCCTTGGAATCCTGCCCGCCTTTCTCGAAACAGGAAATGCTCCAAAAATACCGCAATGGCGGCCAGACCGTCGCTATGGGCGCAAACAAGGTGGCCTACGTGGAGGGCTGTTGCGTCGGCGGCGGCAGCGAGATCAACAGCGGCCTCTATCATCGCACGCCCCCGGAGATTCTCGAATTGTGGCGGCGCCAATTCAAGGTCTCTGCACTTGCCGAGGCCGACCTGCGCCCGCATTTCGAGGCCATCGAACGCGAGGTCTCCGTTTCCCTCCTGCCGGGAGCAGCCCCGGCCGCTTCGCTCAAGCTCCACCAGGGCGCCTCGAGCTTGGGCTGGAAATCCCTCGAGGCGCCCCGCTGGTTTCGCTACGACGCCGGCAAGACCACCCCCGGCGGCGGGCGCCAATCCATGACCCGCACCTTCGTGCCGCGCCTCCTCCAGGCCGGCGGCAAGCTCCTGGCCCAAACCCGCATCCAGCGCCTGCGGCGGCAGGCCGGCAAGTGGCTCCTCCAAGCCAGCCACGCCGCGGCAGGGACGTTGAGCATCGAGGCGGAAACCGTCTTCTTGTGCTGCGGCGCCGTCCAGACCCCGGCCCTCCTCCGCCGCAGCGGCATCACCCGCAACATCGGCGATGCCCTCCAAATGCATCCTACCGTCAAGATCGTTGCCCGCTTCCCTGACGCCGTCAACGCCGCAGACATGGGCGTGCCGGTGCATCAGGTCCGGGAATTCGCGCCCAGGCTCAGTTTCGGCTGCTCCATCAGCTCGCCCCCGTACCTGGCCCTGGGCATGCTCGATCACCCGTCCTGGGCCTCCGAAGTCCCCCAGGCCTGGGCCTGCATGGCCAATTATTACGCAATGCTCGCGGGCCAGGGGCAAGCCACCGTCCGGACCCTGCCGAGGTTCCGTGACCCGCTCGTCCGCTACCGGCTCGGCCAACAAGACCGCCGCCACCTGGCTGAGGGCCTTCGAAAACTGGCCGACATCCTGTTCGCCGCCGGCGCCCTCGCCCTCTATCCTGGCCTGGCCGGCGCCCCGCGCTTGCTCCGGCGCGACGACCTCCGCCTTTTGCCCGAGATGCTCCCCAACGGCCTGGCCCGTCTCATGACTGTTCATCTCTTCTCCTCCTGTCCCATGGGCGAAGAACCACACAAGTGCGCCACCGATTCCTTCGGCCGCGTTCACGGGTTCGACAACCTCTTTGTCAACGATGCCAGCCTCCTATGCACCGCTCCCGGCGTGAACCCGCAAGGCTCCATCATGGCCCTGGCGCGTCGAAACGTAAGGCATTTCATTGGCCAGTGACGAACCCCGGCGAGCCGTCACGGGCAGGCCGCTTTGCTTCGTGCCTTTACTTCGCGGCTCGGTTCGGCTATTGCTCTTGGCGCGATGCACGCGGCGAGACCAGAAGCGCCTGAAACGCCTCTCTATTTCAATTTTGCCAAAGATGTGATCGACTTCTGGGCCCGCGAACGCCCGGAGGCCGCCGGTCTTTGGTGGGTCAACCTGGCCACCGGGGCGGAGCGGAGATTCTCTTTCAGCCAACTCTCGGCGGTAAGCTGCCGGGCGGCCAATTTTCTGCGGGCCAGCGGCATCGGGCGGGGGGATCGTGTGCTGCTGATGCTGCCGCGCCTGCCGCAATGGTGGGTGGCCATGCTGGGATTGATCCGGCTCGGGGCCGTGCCCGTGCCCGCCACGCCGCTCCTGACCGGCCGGGACACGGCCTATCGGTTGACCACCGCCCGAATCGGCGCGGTCATCACCAATGAAGAAGGCATTCCCAAGGCCGAGGGGTTCGATGGACTGCGGTTGGCCGCCGGCGGTGGGCAGCCCGGATGGATTGACTTTGACTCAGGACTGGATAGGGCAGCGGACCGATTCGCCGGGGAGCCAACGCGCAGCGACGATCCTGGGATTCTCTACTTTACCAGCGCCACCACCGGCGAGCCTAAGATGGTTCTGCACACCCAAGCCAGCTACGGACTTGGCCATCGCCTGACAGGCCGCTACTGGCTCGACCTGCGGCCAGGCGACGTGCATTGGAACATCTCCGACCTGGGCTGGGGAAAAGCGGCCTGGTCGAGCTTCTACGCCCCATGGCAGATGGGCGCATGTGTCTTTGCGGCGGAGTGTCCAGGTAAATTCGACCCGGCCCGCGCCCTGGACACGCTGGCCAATTACCCGGTTACGACCTGGTGCGCGCCGCCGACCGCCCTGCGGCTCATCGTGCGCCAAGACCTGGGCGAGCGCCGATTCCCCCACCTGCGCCATTGCGTTTCAGCCGGCGAACCGCTCAACCCGGAGGTGCTTAACCTCTGGCGCGACGCCACCGGTTTGACACTGTATGAAGCCTACGGACAGACCGAGACCGTGGCGCTCATCGGCAACTTCCGCTCTCTGGGCTGCCCCGTGAGGCCCGGTTCCATGGGCAAACCCACGCCGGGCTTCACCATCGCGTTGCTGGACCCGGAACTCAACGAGGTGCCCTCCGGGCGCGAAGGAGAGGTGGCCGTGCGCGTAAACCCGGTGCGGCCGCTGGGCCTGTTTCGCGAATACTGGCTCAATCCGGAGGAGATGGCCCGCAAGTTCCGCGGCGACTGGTACTTGACCGGAGACCGCGCCATCCGCGACGCTGAGGGCTACTTTTGGTTCCTCGGCCGCAATGACGATGTCATCAAGAGCTCCGGTTACAGAATCGGACCCTTTGAAGTCGAGAGCGTCTTGCTCGAACACCCGGCGGTGCTCGAGGCGGGAGTCATCGGCAAACCCGACTCATTGCGCGGGCAGATTGTCAAGGCCTGCGTCGTCCTGCGCCCAGGCATACTGGGAGATGAGGAACTCAAGGCGGACCTCCAAAGCCATTGCAAGCGCCTGATGGCCGCTTACAAATACCCGCGCGAAATCGAGTTCGTGTCCGAGTTGCCCAAGACTGCCAGCGGCAAAACTCGCCACGTCGAGTTGCGCCAGGCGCACTAGACCCCAAATTGCCGGATATGCCGAAGAACCGTTGGATCATTACCGCTGGCGGGCTGTGGCTGGGCGCCTGTTGCTCCTGGGTCTGGGGCGGCGACGCCCGCTTCATGGTCGAGCGGTTTGGCGAGGAGCAAGGGCTGCCACAGAGCTGTGTGGCGGCCATGACACAGACTCGGGACGGCTATCTTTGGGTGGGGACATTGGGCGGCTTGGCACGCTTTGACGGAAGGCGGTTCACTCGGTTTGATCAGGACAACACCCCGGGCCTCAAGAGCAACCAAATCGTGAGTTTGTTCGAGGACAGCCAGACCAATCTCTGGATCGGCACCCTGCCCGAGGGTATCGCCATGGTCACCCCCGAAGGCAAGCTCATCAGCATTGACCAGGGCCTGCTCAAGGCCATTTGCCAGGACTCCAACGGGGCGGTCTGGCTCTCCGTTGCCGACAGCGCCGCCGACGAATCGCCCGGCCGTTTGGCCCGCTTCTACAAGGGCGTCATCCGCAGTTGGGCAGTCGAGCCTAGCCGCCGGCACGCCCTTATCGCCGAGGATTCCGGCCTGCTGTGGGTCGGCACCCGGCTCGGCGCCGACGACTGGCAGAGGTCCCTGCGTCCCAACCCGGAGGGGGCGGCCAACGGGTTCCTGCCCGTGGTGCATGAACTCCCCGTCGGCAGGCTCGATTTCCTGCTCGCCAGCAGACGAGGCGGTTATTGGCGCCTGGCTAACGGCTATATCCGCAAGTGCAAGACCAACAGCGCAGACCCCAATTTCCCTCCCCGCGCATATCCGTGGAAGCAGATCAACAGCCCCGTCACCGCCGTCTGCGAAGACCTCCGGGGAAACTTGGTTGCCGGGACATGGGCAGGGGAAGTCTATTGCTTTGATGCCCAGGGTCAGGACACGCGAATTGGGAGCGAACAGGGCTTGCCGGGCAGTGGGGTCCTCTCGCTCTATGTGGACCACGAGGGCTGTCTCTGGGTGGGGACCAACGGCAAAGGCCTGATCCGTGTCAAGCGCCCGGCCTTTGATTTGTTGTCCCTCTCGGCGGGCCTGGTGGTCCAATCAGTCTGCGAGGATCGCCAGGGGGGACTTTGGATCGGTTACAACCAGGAGCGGGTTGACCATTGGACAAGCCAGGCAACAAATGTCTTTTCCAGTATCGTTCAGCAAACGAACCTCAGCGTCAAGGAATGGGTCTATTTGCGCAGTGTGTATGTCGACCGCGACCGGCAAGTCTGGGTCGGCACACAGAACGACGGACTGTTCCTGTTCCGCGACGGCGGCTTCACCCGCGCTCCCGGGGCCGACCACATCGACCCGCATATCTCCGCCCTCTACCAGGACCGCCAGGGGATCCTCTGGGCCGGCACGGCGGGCGGGTTGGCGCGCTGGGATGGCCGCTACTGGACGACCAATGCCGCTCTCGACGGCCATTCGGCCAATGCCGTCCAGGCCATTGCCGATGACTCCCAGGGAAATCTATGGATAGGCACTGCCGGGGGCGGGATTTGTTGTCTGCGCCAGGGACGCTTGACCTGGTTCACCCGGACCAATGGGCTGCCCAGCGACAATGTCGCCTCCCTCCTCGTGGACAAGGAGGGAGTGTTGTGGGCGGGGACTTCCGGCGGCCTGGCCCGTTTCCGCAACGGCCGATGGTCCTCCTTCACTGCCAAGGACGGCCTTCCCTTTAGCAACACCGCCTACCTGGCCGAAGATGGGCAGGGATGTTTGTGGATCGGCTCCAACGGCGGCCTCATCCGAGTCCCCAAGAGCAAACTCAACCAGCTTGCAGACGGATTGTTGGAGAAAAAAACCCTCTCCAATCTCGCCGATGGACTGATGGATTCGATTGCGTTGCGCACTTATGGCAAGCAAGATGGCCTGCCGACCAGCGAATGCACCTTTGGCTCCCAGCCTGCCGCCTGCCAAACCGGGGATGGCAGGCTGTGGTTTCCTACGACTGGCGGCCTGGTTTCGGTGGACCCGGCCCAACTCCATCCCAATACGAACCTGCCTCCCGTCGTCATCGAGTCGGTCTGGATTCAAGGCCAGCAAGGCTCGAATGCCTTCCGCGCCGCCCCGCCCAAGGAAGTGGTCATCCCTGCCGGCAAGGAGGGGCTGCACATTCAATACACCAGCCTGAATCTGGGCGCGGCAGACCGTGCCCGCTTCCGCTACTGGATGGAGTACTATGAGCGGGACTGGAGTCCGCCCCTCGATGAGCGCCACGCCTACTACGGCAAACTCCCCTCTGGCCGCTACCGTTTCCATGTCGCCGCTTGCAACGAAGATGGCCTCTGGAACAACCAGGGCAGCACCCTCGCCGTTACCGTCCTGCCGCCCTTCTGGCAGACCTGGTGGTTTCTCACTGCCGCGGCAGTCTCGCTGCTGGCCATGCTCGTCGGCTCCGTGCATTATGTTTCCACCCAGAAACTCCAGCGGCAGGTGGCCGTCTTGCGCCAGCATGAGGCCCTCGAGCGGGAACGCGCCCGCATCGCCCGCGACCTCCACGACCAACTCGGGGCCAACCTCACCCAGGTCGCCCTGCTCGGGGAACTGGCCGAGACCGACAAGGCCCTGCCCGATGAGGTGGCTGCCCACGCGCGCCAAATCTCCCAAACTGCCAACGATACCACCCGTGCTCTGGATGAGATCGTCTGGACGGTCAATCCTGCCAACGATACTTTGGACGGGCTGGTCAACTACCTCTGCAAGTATGCCCAGGAATACCTGGCCCTGGCCGGCCTGCGCTACCGCCTCGAAGCCCCGGCCCAACTGCCCTCGATCCCCATCTCCCCGGAACTGCGCCACAATGTTTTCCTGGTCGCCAAAGAGGCCGTCAACAACATCGTCAAACATGCCCGCGCCTCTTCGGTCTGGCTGCGCTTGCGCCTTGAGCCGGGACGCTTTATGCTCGACATCGAAGATGATGGCCGGGGCCTTGGCGCCGGAGCCGAAAACAAAGGCAGGAGCGGACTGCGCAACATGCGCAAGCGCATGGAAGACATCGGCGGCGACTTCGTCATCGGCCCCGGCCTCGTTCGCGGCACCGTGGCCCGCATCTCGGCCCCGCTCGGAAACCGGAATTAGACCATGCCCATTACCGTTTCTATAGTCGAAGACAACGAGCAATTGCGGGCCACCCTGGCCCGCGTCATTGGCCGCGCGGAAGGATTCCGTTGTGTCAGCCATTATGCCACCGCCGAGGCCGCCCTCCAGGGCCTGCCCAAGGACCGACCAGCGGTGGTCCTGATGGATATCAATCTCCCGGGCATGAACGGCGTGGAATGCGTCCGCCAGTTGAAGCCGCGCCTGCCGGCAATCCAGGTCCTCATGCTAACGGTCTATGAGGACACCGACACTATCTTCAACGCCCTGGCCGCAGGGGCCTCCGGCTACCTCCTCAAGCGCACCAAAAGCGCCGAGTTGCTGGAGGCCATCCGCGAGGTCCATCGTGGCGGCTCCCCCATGACCACTCACATCGCCCGCAAGGTCATCCAGTCCTTCCAAAAGACCGGCCCTTCCACGCAACCGACCGAAAACCTCTCCGAGCGCGAACAGGAAGTTCTCGATTGCTTGAGCCAGGGCTTCCTCTACAAGGAAATTGCCGACAAACTCGGCATCAGCTACGAGACTGTTCACACCTACATCCGCCGCATCTACGAAAAACTCCAGGTGCGGACCCGCACCGAGGCCGTTGCCAAATTCCTCCGCGGTTGAATCCGGGGCTGCTCTAAGGTCACGCTGGTGAGGGGAAGGGAAAACCCTCCAGCCAGCGCGGAGGGACCGGAGCGCCGGCTTTAGCCGGCTTTGGACATCCAGCGTTCAGCGGCGGCGCCGCAGGGGCCCAGGTGCGCGCAAAGCCGGCTGAAGCCGGCGTTCCGGGGGCGGTGTCGGGATGCGCCCCCGACTTCCGCGCGCTAATTCGCGGCTTGCTACCGCCGTGCCCTTATGCCAGTTTCAACCAACATGGATTCTTCACAGGCTAAATGTTGTTGGGATAACTATATCAAATGGGCGGCAATCAGTCTCCTGCCGGTCATGGTTGCCGGCGCGCGGGCCGGGGATTTCAGTTTCGAGTCGGCCGGCGTGGCGGCGGCCAATAAGGCCACCGATGACGGAGGCGCACGCACCGCGAGTTTCAGTTTCGAGTCGGCCGGCGCTCGGTTCGGCGCCGGCGCCAGCAGCTCGAACAGGGACTTCCACCAGGCCGAGGCCTTCGTGGATTGGAACCTGCCCTGGCATTGGGACCTGGGGAGGAAGTGGGACCTTCAAAGCCGCGTGGGCCTCTCGGCCGGATGGTTGGGAAACAACCACTCCGGCGGTTTTGTGGGGACCCCTGGGGCGATGCTGGCCGTGGGGCGGGAGCGGTTCCCGCTCTGGATCGAGGGCGGCTCCGGTCCGACGGTCATTTCGCGCTGGGAATTTGAAACCAAGAACTTTGGCGACGCTGTGCAGTTCACCAGCCATATCGGACTGTACTGCGACATGCCCTGGCACTTGCGCCTGGGTTACCGCTTCCAGCACATGTCCAACGCGAGCCTCAGCGAAAGCAATCCCGGCCTTAACCTGCACGTTTTGGCCCTGAGCTACAGGTTTTAGCGTTTGCCTATCTTGGCGCGGGCTGCCTCCAGGATGCGTCGCTCGCGTTCGGTCAGGCTCTGGATGCCGTGGGCCGAGATCTTGTCGAGAATCGGATCGACCTCTCTGCTCACGAACTCTTCGGGAGGCAAGTCCTCGTCGGGGAGTTGTTTGGAACGCGGCCAAAAACCGGGCTTCTCGAAATGGACCTTAACCAGGCGACGGGAGGACAACTTGCGCAAGCGGCCAAACTTCGGCCACTGCCAATGGACCGCGTAGCGGACGAACAACAGGCCCGTGAGCATGCCACCCAGGTGCGCTGCATGGGCCGTGCCGTCAGGGAGCGAGATCATACCGTATAGCGCCAGCGCCGCGCACAGGGCCAGGAGCCACTTGGCCCGCATCGGCAGGATGAAAAACAGCAACAACACCCGGTTCGGAAACAGCACCGCAAAGGCCGCAGCCAGCCCGAACGCCGCGGCTGAGGCCCCTACGACCGGCCCGCGAAAATAAACGGGCGACGCCATTTCAGCCAGGACTTGCGCCACTCCCCCGATGACGCCGCTGGAAAAGTACAGCGTCAAAAAGGAGTTGCGGCCCAGCGCCATTTCTACGTCGTGCCCGAACACATAGATCGCCCAACAATTGAAAAGCAGGTGCAAAAGCCCCGCATGCATGAATTGGTAGGTCAGCACTTGCCAGACGTAGCCGTGTTTCAGGCCCCACAGGCTCAACGCAAAGTAATCATAGAAAGCAAAACTGGGGAAGAATCGCTCCACGACCTTCTGCACAAGGAAAGCGGCCACCAGCGCGATCAGCAGCATGACAGTCGCCGATCGGCGAGTGTCGAAGGGCGTCTGACGCATATAGGAACGATCCTCTAGCATATCAGCTTGAACGTAGCCGCGATGCGGTGGTTTTTCAACGGACTTTTGAGCTTTCTATCGCGATGCCGTTGGTTTCGACGCGGAATCGGTCCTCCTCCCCCGCCACCAGCAGTGTTTTCATGCCCAAACGCAGCCCGGCTATCTTCTTGTGCCCTTCCGTGCCGAGCACCAGCAGGGCAGTCGAGAGGGCGTCGGTTTCCGTGGCCGAGGGCAGGACCACGGCTGCCAGGACCGCTCCGGACGTGGGCCGGCCCGTGCGCGGGTCCAGGACGTGGCCATAAGTCTTTCCCCCCGCCTGAAAGGACCTGCCCCAAACCGCCGAAACCGACATCGCCTCATCGCGCAGGGGCACCGTCGTCAGGGTCTGCCCCGGCGTCCGCTTGCCCTCGATTGCCTCGGGAGCTCCCGCCATGGCGCGCTCCATCCCATGGCGGGGGCCTTCCACCGCCACTTTCCAGCACTCCGCCTCGGGAGGATGGCCCAGGCCAAAGACCGTGCTGGTCCCGCCGTGCAGCAGGGCGCTGGTGACGCCGGCCTCGCGCAGGATGTCCACCGCGCGCCCGATGGCATGGCCCTTGCCGATCGCCCCCAGGTCAAGCATGACCCCCGGGGAGCCAAACCGGACCGTCAGGCGCTCCGGGTCCAACTCCACCAGGCCCATGCCGACCCTGGCGCGTGCTGCCGCCAGGGCTGCTGCGTCCGGCAATTGTCCCCCGCCGCCCATGAAACCCCAGCACCGGACCAGGGGAGCGATAGTGATGTCGAAGGCGCCGCCGCTCTCGCGGTGCAACTGTTCCGCCTGCTTAAACAATGCGAACAGGCTGGGCGTGACCCGCACCGGCCCTTGCGCCGCCCGGGCGTTGAGGTGAGCTATCTCGCTGGTGTCGCGATAGAGGCTGAGTTGGGCCTCGAGCCTCTCGATCTCAGCGAGCGCCTCCTCGCCGGCGGCGCGCAACGCCACCCGATTCTCTCCGTGCAACACCAACTCGAAGCGCGTGGCCATCGCGTGCAGGGCAAGCGAGATGGTGGTCACGACTCTCGATCCTGGGCTCTTCAGGAGATAGGCAGCGTGCCGTAGGTGATCGCGGTGATTTCCTTGCCGTTGCCGTCTGTTATCTTGCGCGCCTGTTCGTCGAACAGGCAGGTTATCTTAAGGCGGTCGGACATCTCGGCCAGTGAAATGACGGTTTGCACGCGGATGGCCAGCTCGATGTCCGCATTGGGCGCCTTATTCGCCCGAATGGAGTCGAACCAGTTCTTCTCATGCACGCGGATGTCCTCGGGCTGAAGCCCGGCCAAGCTCTCCGGATCGACGTCATCGCCGGTTTCGCGTTGGGGCGTGAGCCTGACCTTGCTGGCGGTGGCATCGATGTCCAGATTGGCCAGGTGGCCGAAGAGGCTCATGCCCGGAGTCGAGGAATTGGTGGTGCAGCAGGTCACCATGATTTCGTAGCCGCTGGGAAACTCGGCGAGCAGTTGCTGATGTTCGGGCACCTCGCGCTCGGGGGTCGAGCCTGCCTTGTCCGGGTGAACGACTGTGGTGCCGATCGAACAGACCCGCACGGGAAACTCCGGCTTGCCGGTGGCCAGCATGACCGGGTGCAGCTTGTGCGGCGCCAGGTCGCCCATCGGGCCGGCGCAGAACTGGAAATACTTGCGCCAGCGATGGAAATACTCGGGGCTGAAGTCCCCGCGTTTCTTGACCTGGCCCAGCCACTTCTCCCAATCCACATTCTCCGGCTTGCATTGCTCTTCAATGGGATAGTTCCATTCGCCACCCTTGCTGTTTCGGGAATACCAGGCCTGGGCCCAGACTAATTGCCCGATCTTGCCGGCCTTGATTAACTCGGCGCACTTTTGATAGCCCCCGGCCGAGCAGCCCTGGGAGCCGACCTGGAATATCTTTCCGCTCTGTTTGACCGTGTCATAGACCTTGAAGGCCTCATCCAGGTAGCGTGTCAGCGGCTTCTCACAATAGACATGCTTGCCGGCCTGCACCGCATCCATCGTTATTGGGCCGTGCGTCACGTCATGCGTGGCAATCAGGACGGCATCGATGTCCTTGCGCTCGAGTAACTTCCGGTAATCCACATAGACATCGGCCGCCTTGAGGGGAGTGGTCTTGTACTTGCTCTCCGAAGATCCTATCGCTTTGCCATTGTTGGCATTCGGATAGGGCAGTTCGGTCTCGCCCCGCATCCAGGCCCGCCGCCGCTCATAGACGTCGCACCCGGCCGCCAGGACGACGTTGTTGTCTCCGCCCTTGTCCTGAATGCCCACGAAATGGTCGCAACCGATGCCGAAGCCCACCCCGACGATGCCCACGACGATGCGGTCGTTGGCGCCGATAACCCGCCCGGCGGAGGGGGCCTGGTTCTGCCCATAAACCGGCGTCTTCAACAACGGCGCCGCCGCAACCGCCGCCGCCGCTGTGGCTGTCTTCTTGATAAACTCCCGGCGCGGAAGGCCGGACGATGGGGAATTAGTGTTGTTTTCCATAAGAACATTTCGATTTCGATTGCGTTGTCACTGCAATAACTGACGAAGACTAGCGGAAAGAAATTCGCGGTCAATACCCCATTATCTGCCCGTCCACCAGTTCGATGGACCTCGGCGCGCGGGCCGCAACCTTGGCGTCGTGGGTGGCCATGATCAAGGTCGTGAGCTTTGCGCCGGGCAGGGCGCAGAGGAGCTGGATGATTTCCTCGCCGGTGTGGGAATCGAGGTTGCCCGTGGGTTCGTCGGCCAGGATGAGGGCCGGTTCGTTGATCAGCGCGCGGGCGATGGCCACGCGCTGTTGTTCGCCGCCGGAGAGCTCGTAGGGCTTGTGCTCGAGGCGCTCGGCCAGGCCCACGCGGGCCAGCAATTCCCTGCCTCGCGCCTCAGTTGCGGCAAGGGGCTTTCGCGCCATGCGGGCCGGCAGGCAGACATTCTCGAGCGCGTCCAGTTCCGGGAGCAGGTAGTAGGCCTGGAAAATGAACCCGACGTCCTGGTTGCGCGCCCGGGCCAACTCGCGCCGGGACAGCCTGGCCAGGTTCCTGCCCTTGAGCCAGACCTCGCCGCGGGTCGGGCTGTCCAGGCCGCCGAGCAAGTGGAGGAGCGTGCTCTTGCCGGAGCCGGAGGCGCCGCGCAGCGCCAGGAAATCCCCGGGCTGCAACTCGATGTCCACCCCGCGCAACACCTCAAGAAAACGTCTGCCCAGCACGTAGGTCTTGCAGAGGCCCTTGGCCGAAAGCAACGGTTCATTCATAGCGCAGGGCATCCACCGGCTTGAGACGCCCCGCCAGCCAGGCGGGTATGGCCCCGCCCAATGTGCAGACGAGCAGGGCGCTGCCGCAGACCAATAAAATGTCCCGAGAGATGATTAGCGCGGGCAGTTCGGTGAAATTGTAGATCGAGGGCGGGAAAAGCTCGAATCCGAAAAGATAGTTCATGAGGTGGAGGAATTCGTTGCGGTAGGCCAGCGCCAGCCGGCCCAGCCCGTAGCCTGCCAGCACGCCGATCAGCCCCACCAGCGCCCCCTGGCTCAGGAAGAGCAGGCTCACCTGCAGGTCCGCAGCGCCCAGCGCTTTGAGCATGCCAATCTCGCGCGTCTTCTGCACCACGAACGTGATGAGCGCGCTCAGGATGCATAGCGCCGCTACGATCATGATGAAAAACAGCAGGTAAAACATCACGTTCTTCTCCACCACCAGCGCCCCCAGCAGGTTGGCGTTATCCTCGATCCAGGTCTTCACCTCGTACTTCGGTCCCAGCGCCCGCTCTAGCTCCGCTTGCACGAGCGGCGCCTGGCGGGGATCATGCAGCATCACCATCACCCCATGCACCGTGTTGCCCAGTCCGTACAAATCCCGGGCGTCGCGCAGCGAGGCCACGACAAAGGAGAGGTTGTACTCGTAATACCCCACATCGAAAATGCCGCGCACATCGTACTCCGGCACGACCGGCAGGCTCGTTCCCGCCGGCACTACTCCGCCGTTGGTGCGGGCAATCTCAAACAGCCCCTCGAACACATTGGGCGCATAGACCTCCACCCGGTCGCCAACCGCCAGGTTCAGGTTCGCGGCGAATTGCGTGCCGACCAGCAGGCCCCGGTCGCTGACGTCGAACTTCCCCGAGACGATGCTCTTGGGCAGGATGCTCATGTTCGTCTCCAACTGCGGCACAATCCCGCGCAAAACGGGCGCCCAGACCTGTCTCTGGCCGGTTTGCGGTTCGGTCACCACCAGCACTTGCTCGAGCACGAACGGGGCCGCGGCCTTCACCAACGGGTTGGCCAGGGCCACCTTCACCACCCGGGAGTAGTCTCTCATCGTGTGCTTCTTCTCCGCTATCTTCAGATGCGGGTTGAAGCCGAGTATCTTCTCCCGTGATAGCTGGTCAAACCCGCTCATCACGCTCAGGACGATGATCAACACCGCCACACCCAGAGTGACCCCGAGCGCGGAAATCAGTGTGATCACCGAGACAAACGTCCGCTTGGGCCGCAGATACCGCAACGCCAGCAGCAGTTCAAAGGGCAATCCAGACATGGGCGGCAAGCTAACGCGCCGGGTGGCGGGTGTCGAGGGCCGAGTGCCGGGTGGCCGGCGAATGGGGCGCATCCCGGCTTTGCCGAGGGCGGCAGATAGCGCGGCGCGAAAACCGTTAAAACGGTTGACATTCGCTCGTTTGGCAGGCAAACACCCCGCTAAAGCAGGGTGTTAATGAGATTTTGGGGGAGGTCGACAAAGCTGGGATGCGCCCCGGCAAATGTTGTTTTAATTTCATCTTGATTTGGTTTGATTAGGTTTGATTGGACTCGAATTTCGGCGAGAGGCGCGGCCGCGGGCGGGAGGGGCGGTTTGTTTTTTTTCACTCGGAATGGCTTTATTAGGCTTTACCAGGCTTTGGGGCGGAATCTGGGAGGAGGGGGCGAGAGGTCATAATTGGTTAAAATTGGTTGAATCGGCTGTGTGGGTTCGTTTTTGTTGTGCCTTCGGCGAGCCGGATCGATTTTTTTATTTTTTTCCGCACTTTTCCGCGCTGTTCCGCACTTTTGCCCGCGCCGGCCGATTTTGCCGAGTGTTGTTGGCGTGCGGGAGCCGAAGCTCCGGACCGGAGGCCCGCCTGACGGCAGACCGGAGGTCTGCCCCACGCTCAGGCGTGAACAATTGGACGAGGTTAAGTTTCCTCGGTGGGAGGGAATGCGGCTGGGGGTGCAGGCGGGGCGAAGCCTCTGGAGTGCGTCTCGCGAGCCGCCAAGGGCGCTTTTGGGCGGTCCGACGCGCGCGAAAGGGGGAGCGAGCTCCCGCACTCCAAACGCTACGCGCCCGCGTGCGCCGGCGAGAGCCAACGATTCTTTCGGCGGCTTCGGGTCTTGAGCCGTCGAGCCTTGAGCGCAGGCGCCCTCGCATTGTGTCGCAATCATACGCAATGGTTTTCGCATATTTGGGGGCGCCGGTGCAAATACTCCATTGGCTGTATTGGCTGTATTGGTTATTATTCTCTGGCACCCCTGCGGGGGAATGGCGCTTACATAAGCCCATTTCAGGCCGGAAACATCCAGAAAACCCCAATGATTCTCGCGCCGTATGGTCTTAAGTAAGCGCCATTCCCCCTCCGGGGTGCGACCCGCGGAGGACGCCCTGCCCGGTGGTCGTTCCCCCTCTACCCCGAACGACCACCGGCTACCTTCTGCCAACCCTCCGGGTTGGAAAAACCGGAATTTGTTTTTGCACGGGCGCTAAGGGTCGTCGGCGGCAGGGCCGCAACGCTGAGGGTGTTGCTGCCGATGAAGGAGGTCGCACGGCCGTCGGCGTCGCGGAGCACGGCGGCTTTGCCGTAGAGGAAGCCGAGGTCACAGTCGGGAACGATGCGGATTTCGAAGGTGCGACCGTTGGCAGGGTCGCCAAGAAGGCGTCATAGAGACGCCGGTGGCGGGAACTGAAGCGGTTCATACAGGAAGGCTGAAGACCTATCCCGGTTTTCAACCGGGCGTGAAGTGGGGCAGGCAGGATGCCTGCCCCACGCTGGCTCGCCATGCGGGCGAGAACCGGGATAAGGCCGAAGGCTGCGGGGAGCGTCAGGAGAAGTGTTTGGATTTGTGGGCGCTGACGGTGACGGCTGTGGATTCGAAGGTGTAGCGGGCGGGGGCATTACCGTTTTCGCGGAGGGCTTGTTGCGCGTCCAGGACGCCGCGGCCGAAACGGTTGACATAGCCGAGCACTTTGAGGGCTTCGGCCACGATGGGATTGCGGTAGTCGGTCTGGCGCGGGAAGCCCGGTACCCAGGGCGGCGGCCCGCCTGCGCTACGCTCCGGCGGGCCTTGCCCTGGGCTGATATGCACTGCCCCGTTGGGGCAGAAGAGCGCCGCGCTCTGCGCGGGCTGGAGTCTGGACATTTTCATGGCTTTACATCAGTTTTTTCTCCGCGGCCTGTCCAGGCACAGGAGGCACCGGCCTGTGATTTGCGCCCAAGGCGTTGACAAAGGACTCCACCATCTGGAGGTAAACCTCGGTGCCGCAGGCAACCAGCAACCGCGTCCCCGGATGAATGGATGCGGATGAACCCTCAAAGCCGGTTCGGTCGTTGCCGCCGGAAGCCCGGCGCGATTCCCGGATGCGTGCCATCGCCTCATCTCTCGCGCGCTGGAGTTCCTCATACAGTTTATCCCAATCTTCCTTGGGAATCCCGGCCAGCGGGAAGGCGCGCACTTTCATCTCAAGCGGGCTTGGGGCCGTTCTGGGGATGAACATCACCAACGAAGGCGCCGGCAGATAGCCCTCAACGAGCAATTTGTCCAACCGGGGATCATTCTCTGCGACATGATTGTAAAGTGTCACTACCTCATCAAGCCACGGGCCAAGGCGGGCGTCAGTCAGAATGCCATTTTCGGTCCGTTGCGTCAGGCGCAATTTCGGGATGCGCAGACCCAGCGAGTCCTCCGAAACCGTCAGGACGCTGAACCAATCCACGTGGTAGTGATTCTCGATTGCGCTTACAAACTCCCGGGGCCCGCCGCCCTCGAACAGGAAGGTGGAACTTACGGTGAACGTCTCTTCCGCGCCCTTTAGAGTGCGCCGAAACGTCGTCCCCGCGGGTTCCGCCGGCGCCTTCGATTCTTCCGCAGCTTGTGCCCCGATGCCGCACAGGGCCAGGAGCGCCAGCCCGGTGAGCGGCGCGAACTTCATGAAGCATGGCAGTCTTGTTTGCATAATGGCGTTGTTCTTCCGTGATTCTCTCTGGTCTTAGACTGAGACGCAACGCCAAATCGGCCTTGCGTCCGCTTCACTAGGATAAACGCCGCGCCCCCCAAAATTCCCTGGGATTTTTCCGGCTTTATTGGGTTATTCTCCGGCCGATAGTTTCAAAGAATCGCCGGCAATGCGGGCACCGCGTCTTTGCCTTGTCGCGGCTGACACGCTTCAACAGGGCGCTGGCGTGCTTGATCTTGGCGCAATGTCCATCAAAGGTTCCCTCCAAGTTTCCCGATGCGCCAAATCTCGCCCAGTCGGTACTTCTCCAGCCAATGCTTCAGCTTGGCCGACTCCAGGCGGCGGAACTCCGTCCCTCCCCCACCATAGTCACTGACCAGCACCGAGTCCGCCTCTTCCGTGAGCGCGGACACCAGCACGTCCGAGTGGGTCGTCACGATGATTTGGGTCTTGGCCTTCGCCTCCACCAGCAACTCGGCGATGATCGCCAGCGCGTCTGGATGCAGCCCCAGTTCGGGTTCCTCGATGCAAAGCAGGGGAGCAGCGTCGGGGTTCAGCAGGACCGCCAGCAAAGCCAAAAATCGAATCGTGCCGTCCGATAGTCGTGTTGCCGGCACCGGTGTCCTGAGCCCGTCCTCATGCAAGTAGATTTGGACTGTCCCTCCCTGAACCTTGGTGGTCAGCCGCCTGAACCGCGGCAGGAACCGCTGCATCTGCTCCAGGAACCGTGGCCACGAGTCCCGGTGCTCCAGGTCGTTCAACACGAGACCGAGGTTCACAATCGTCGGCAGCAGAGTGTCGCTTGGAAGGTCCGCCGGCTGCGGCCGCCGCAGCCCGGCCGACCGTCCAAACCCCCACTCGCGAAAAATCTGTATGCGCCCGAATTCCCCGGCAACCCGCGTAAGCTCCGGACAAAGGTCGGGGTCCTTCCGCTGCGAGAAAACGGACTGTTCGGGATTCAGACTCTCTCTTTGCAGCCTCCTCTGAACATATCCGCGCAAGGCATCTTCATCTTTGACAACCTACTGCACGTTGATAACCGGGTGGCCGTGCTGGTATCGATATTAAAAGAACACGTCATCTTCGTCCGGCCTTCGCGGCGTCGTTTCCTCCAGCACTTCATCCACTACCTCCACACGGTTGTTAGCATCGGTGAACGCAAGGCGGCAACGGAGTTCCCGCGCGCCAGGCGCGGACCACAACCGCGCGTTTAGCTCTGCCGGCTTCGCAGGGATCAGGCCTTTCCACAGCCATTCGCCTGCCGTTCCACCGATCCGAATCGGGTCGGAAAAGTCCGTCGGCGTCGCGTGCAGCAGCTCAACCGCCTCGATGAAGTTCGACTTGCCTGACGCATTCGGACCGATCAGTACATTCAGAGGCGTTAAATGAATCTCCTGGCTATCCGGACCAAAAGATAAAAAGTTCGTTAGCTTCGGAGTCCTCAACAATTGTCTGCTCATCGACAGATGTTCCCCGGCCCAGTCTATCCCGCTCAAGTCGGGTCCTTTTTCCTCCTGTCCGGTTGGATCGCCGAACAGCGCGGCGAGGCGCGGTTCTGCGGCGAGCGGGATGAGAATTCGTGAGATGAGGCGGGGCCGGTATTTTGCCGTCCTCAGTTCGACCAGGCCGGAGTCGGCCAGGAGACGCGCATCGCGGTCAGCCTCGAGTCTTTGCTCGGCGGAGAGCAGGCCTGAGTCCTGGAGCAATCGGTCCCAGTCACGGGAAAAGGGGCGTTGGGATTCGCCGAGTTTTGCGCCGCGGGCAGCCCACCGTTCGTCGTGGAGTTCTTTGAGGACCGGGAGGGCGCGCAAGCGAGAGTCAAGGGAATCCGTCGCGCTTGGGTCATTTCTGCCGCCTTAAGGCGGCGTTCCGGGGGCGCGCAAGCGCGGGTCGGCGGGGTTCATTGCAGGGCTTACGGATAGGAATTTGCTATTTGCCACGCCGCCGGTTTATTGACGCGGCGCGGAGTGGGAGAATCGGTTTTGCGTCTTGCTCATTCTGCTCCCATGCTGCCAGACAGGGGACGAGGGTGTCAACCGGCATATTCTGCCGGTTTCTTGCCGGGTTGGGCACAACACGGGGGTCCTGGCGGCTCGGCCTCGATCTGAAGGGCATGGCTGCGGGGCTGCCGGGCGCGGCAGTGGTTTGAGAAGACCTTCCTGGCCACCGTTTGCAAATATGATTGTCCCCTTTGGTGCTTCGGCGGACATTAACAGGTAAATGCCCTCAACGGATGACATGGAACTGGTTCGGGAATATGCGTCTTGCGGCTCGGAGGAAGCTTTCGCCACACTGGTGTCCCGGCATATCAACATGGTCTATTCCGTCGCGTTGCGCCACGTCGGCAATCCCCACAGCGCCCAGGACGTCACGCAGGCTGTCTTCATTGTCTTGGCCAGGAAATGCCGGTCTCTTCGACGGGAAACCATACTGTCCGGCTGGCTGTTCCAAACGGCGAGGCTCACGGCCGCAAATTTCCTGAGGACCGAAACCCGCCGTATCCGCCGCGAACAAGGAGCTAGCATGGAGTCGAATTTGAACGAAGGAGCCGACAATGCGTGGAAACAAATCGCCCCGTTGCTCAACGATGCCATCGCCAGCCTGGACGAAAAGGACCGCGACGCAATCGTCCTTCGATACATCCAAGGCCAGAGTTTGAAAGAGGTCGGCACGGCTTTGGGCGCGTCCGAGGATGCGGCCAAAAAGAGAGTCTCTCGCGCGGTGGAAAAGCTGCGCATTTTTTTCGGTCGCCGCGGCGTGACAGTTTCAGGCGCAGTTTTAACCGGATGCATCGCCGCCAAATCGGTGGAAGCGGCGCCGGCGGGACTGGCAGTTGCCGTTGCTGCCATGGCGCTCAACGGAACCGCGCTGACGGTTTCAACTTCAACGCTTGTGAAAGGAACATTGAAAGTTATGGCATGGACCAAAGTGAAAGTCGCAGTGGCCGCAGGCGTAGCGGCACTGGTGGCCGTGCAATCGTATGAAATTGCCAGCCAGAATAAACAGTTGGCATCCCTCCGGGAGCAGGCGTCCACACAAAACGCGAATCCGGAAGCTGAACCGGCCCAAATGGGCGGCCAGGAATTGGAACAGCTCCGGGTGGATAACACGAATTTGAGCAACGACATTCTCAGGCTTCGCGAACAACTGGCATCGACACAGCCAAGGGAGACACAACCAGCCCGGCCTGAAGCCAAATCGGGCCGCGAGGCTCTGCCCGAGAACTACGGCCGGCAATTGGGATTGGCCGTTGCCCAAGGCGACCCAACGGCGCTGGCCAAATTGCTGGCAATGGCAAAGGCTGCAATACAGTATGTCAAGACCAACAGCGTCGGAATTAATGACGCTGAGCGAGGTGAACTTGGCCGCCGGGCCTTTGCGCCTCTTCGCGCAGCTTTCGACGCAATAACCGAGGAAGCCTCCAAAGGAAACCAAGCTGCGCTCCAGGCGGTCTCGAGTGCCCTCCAGATGCGGGAGTTGCAAGGCTTCGCCATCACCTCGGCTGGCGTCCTTGCCGGAAATGGGGATGAAGTCGCGCTGCAAATACTGCTGAACCCAAAGGACTACGGTCTCTTCCTCTCCAGCTCAATCAGCGCCTTGAAGCCAGCGGCGGACAATGGCAATCAGAAGGCGATTGACGCCCTGGCGGCAGTTGCCGCAGACCAAAGCCAACAGGCTTTGTGGTACCTGACGGCAGATGCTTTGCGAGATGCCGCCGCGTCCGGAAACCCTGCTGCCACCGACGCGCTCATCGCCATGTCGGGAGCTACCAACCAAATTGTGCGACGAGTTGTGATCTCGAGTCTGCAAGGAGCCTCCGCAAACCAAAATGCGAAAGCCACAGATGCCCTCCGCCAGATGAATTCCCGATAATTCCCGAGGTACACAAAGACGCGGCGGCGGGGTTGCGGAGACCTGGCCGCCGACGCGCTGCTGAGGCTTGGCAAATTGCCCTCTTAAACCACCAATACCGAATTGGTGCTGCCGAAGTCGTTGCGGACAGATTCCTTGGCGTTCGGATCGCTGATCCACTGGCCGTCCACCACAAACCGGTACTGGTGCCGCCCCGGCGGCAAAGTAACCGTCGTCCTCCAGACATTCCCGGACTCCTTGCGCATCGGCGTTTGCTTCGGGTTCCAGTTGTTGAAACTGCCGGCAACAGCCGCCGAGCGGGCCTGCGGCACGTTAAGGACGAACTCGACGCGCTTCTCGGCCGGCCCATCGAACGTAGGGCTGGCGGCACGGGCGCCGGGCCGCGGGGCGGCCAGGGTAGGTTGGGTGTGTCTAGTCTGCATGACAAATTCTCTCCTCTCCATGGGAACAGTGAAACAAATGATTGATATAATACATGTAACAGTGCTTATCTCTAATTCCGCCCCCAGGCACTATGGGGTGTTCACCCTAGATCGCAGCCTGCGAGCAAATTGGGCGATTGGCGCGCAGAAAACAAAAAAGCCACGCGGATGCGTGGCTGATCAGTTTCAGGTTGAGTTTTGAGATGAAAGTCCTCTTAGGTCGTTTGCCCCGAAACCCACTGCTCTGGCTGGAGATAGCCCCGGACCTTTCTGCGCTCGTAACGATGCTTCTGGGGTTTCTTGGGCTGGTTCTCCACCTTGCGGAATGGGTGTTTGGGATTGTGGATCGCTTCAGTGATGACTTCCAACGTTTTGGTCATAGCTTGATGTCCTTTGTTCAAGTTTAGCCTGGCCAAGAAGAATGGGGCCAGGAAAGAAGGATGCCACCCGGGGTCTTTCCCTGCGTCCATCCCCTCGTGCTCTGCCTTTGGCATCCGCTGCTTCAAGCATCTCTATTATATGACCATTTTCAAACAAGTCCATTCAAAAACAAAAAGCTCCCGAACGCCATTGTCCTGCCGCGCGGCTGGCTGGCGGTTTCAGGCCGGCGGCCTCAAAGGCCTGCCGGACTGCGGGGAACTCGCTCTTGAGGATGCCTGCCAGGACCAGGACGCCGCGCGGTTCAAGTTGGGCAATGAGCCGCTCCCGATGCGCCAGGAGCAGGTTCGAGGTCAGGTTGGCGCAAACCAGGAAATACTTCCTGGCGGGGCGCGCCGGCAAGCGGGCTGCGTCCTGCAAGCGGAACCCGATACGGCCGGAAACGCGGTTCCTGCGGGCATTGGCGCTGGCGACGCGCATGGCCTCGGGGTCCAAATCCAGGGCCTCGATCGGGCTGTAGCCGAGCTTGGCGGCGGCAATGGCGAGAATCCCGGAGCCAAAGCCCACATCGAGGAAGGATTGCCCCTCGCCCGGGCGACGCCGCGCCACAAGTTGCTCCAGGCAAAATGCGGTGGTGGGATGGCGGCCGGTACCAAAACTCAACCCCGGGTCCAGGACGATCACCGCCTGGCCCTTCCGAGGCCGGCGCCGGCTCCAACTTGGCTTGAGCAGCAGTGCAGAACCGATCGTCATCGGCAGGAAATGCCGTTTCCACGATTCAGCCCAGTTCTGGCCGCGCAGTTTGGCCAGTCTGAGGCGGCCGGGCCCGATGTTCAGGCCGCAGGCGCGGATCTGCCTCAAGCCCGCGGCCAGTTCCCGGCGGCAGGCGGACGACCAATCCGGCCTTTCCCGCAGCCAGACCGCCACGGTCGTCGCCTGGCTCTGGACATCCGTATAACAACAGGCGGGCTGGCCAAAGGTGCTCTCCAGCCACGCCGATACCGCCTCTTGCGCCTCCACCGAGGTGGCGACGGAAACTTGCCAAAGGGCACGCGGCGTCATCAAGCACCTGCAAGCGCCTCTTGTTGCGCCCGCAGCAGTTGCTCGATTCCGGCCTTGCCCAAGGCCAGCATCGCCTCGAGTTGACTCTGCGTAAAAGTGGCTTCTTCCCCCGAGCCTTGCAGTTCGATAAACTGCCCGGCCGCATTCATCACCAGGTTCATATCGACCGTCGCCTCCGCGTCTTCGCTGTAGCAAAGGTCCAGCAGCGGACGGTCCGCAAGGATGCCGACGCTCACGGCGGCGACAGGCTCAAGGAGGGGGTTTTCGGCCAACTTGCCTTCGGCGAGCATTTTCCGGATTGCGAGCGTGAGGGCCACGAACCCGCCGGTGATGGCAGCCGTGCGGGTCCCGCCGTCGGCCTGCAGCACGTCGCAATCCACCCACAGAGTGCGCGTGCCCAGTTTGGCCAAATCAATGGCAGCCCGCATGGAGCGCCCAATGAGGCGCTGGATTTCCTGTGAGCGGCCGTCAATCTTGCCCCGGGTAATGTCCCTCTGTTTTCGCTGCAACGTCGAGTAGGGGAGCATCGAGTACTCCGCCGTGAGCCAGCCGCCGCCGACATTCTGTTCCTTGAGCCAGCGGGGGACAGACTCCTCGACGGTGACGCCGCAGATGACGCGGGTTTGGCCGCACTGGATCAAGGTCGAGCCGGTGGCGTAAGGGGCGACGTGGTTGTTGAATTGCACGGGGCGAAGCTGGCCGGGCAAACGACCGTCCGCGCGCAAGGCCGGAGGGATGGGTGCTGATTCGGTCTGAGGCATAAGCTGGAGGTTACGCTCGCGGCGCATCAAAGATGTCCGAAAGCCCCTGGGGCGCGACGAGTTCCTCTTTCTTGGGATTGAGGACCTGGCGCAGATAGGCCAGGGCGTCGGGGATGGTCTTGACGGAGCGCGGCAGGGTGGCGGCGCTGGCATTGGCATGGCCGCCGCCCTGGAGAGTCTCGGCCAACTTGAGCGCCTCGCCGTTCCGGCTCCGAAGGCTGGCGATGATCACGCCGTTGGCGCGCCGAAAAAGCGTCAGGAGCACCGGGTAGGTCGAGACTTCCTGCTCGAGTAATTGGTGAACGATCAGATTGTTGTTCCCAATGACGGTATTGACAAAGCCCGCCGTCGGGCTGACCGGAACGATATTCTCCCTGCTCCAGGCCAGGCCGATGGGGTCTTCGATGCGCCGTTTGACGGCCATTACCTCGAGCAGCGGATGGTCCAGCAACTTTTCCAGGCGGCCCTCGATGAGGGCGTGCAAATTCCAAAACTGGTAAACCTTCACCAGGTTGGCGTAGTCGCTGGCCAGCATGAAATCCGGGTCGTCCTCCAGAAAAAGGTCGGCGACGTTGCTGAGGTGAACCAGGCGATCCAGCGCCGGCGAACCAAGGCCGTGTTGGCGGCACAGCTCATAGCAGAGCAGCCCGGCCGACTTGCCGATATCGTGGATCAGGAGGGCGTTGCGCGCCGGGAGTTCCGTGGCGTGATGGTCAATGACCGCCCAGTTGGGCCTGTCGAGCCGCGGCTCAAAGGTCAGGTCCGTCACCCAGGCCGATTGCTCCCGCAACTCGCGCTGCCGCCAGGTGTGATAGTGATATGCCTCCAGCCGCGCATCGGCATTGAAGAGCTTCTGCGCCAGCCGCCGCAACAAGACCCCCGCCACCAACCCATCGAGGTCGCTCTCATGCGTAATGATCACATCCGGCTTGGGCAAACAACTTGTCATTTACACTACAGTAATTTCTTTTGTAGTAATGAACAATGAAAATGAACGACGGCCTTAAATCGCATGTTGACCGCGCCCTCGAGGCGACGCGTGAAACCCGTTGGCTCGAGCTGGGTCCCGGCGTCCTGGCCAAGACGCCGGAGGTCTTCGCCCGCGAGTTGGGCGATAAACCGGCCCTGGTGGTCGCGGACGAAACCACGTTCGCCGTCGCAGGACGGGCGGTCCTGGAGGCCTTTCGCCGCGCCAGGCGCCCTGTCGAGGAACCTTACATATACCGGGACCCGCAACTTTATGCTGAGAACCGGTTCGTGGCGGCGCTCGAGGAGCACCTGCGCGCCCGGCCCGAGGCCATCCCGGTTGCGGTCGGCTCCGGGACCATCAACGATTTGACCAAGCTGGCGGCCCATCGCACAGGCCGCCGCTACATCGCCGTGGGGACGGCTGCCTCGATGGACGGCTACACGGCATACGGGGCCTCGATCACTTACAACGGCTCGAAGCAGACCTTCCCCTGCCCTGCCCCAATCGCCGTCGTGGCCGACCTCGACATCATCAGCGCCGCGCCCGCCGAACTCAACGCCGCGGGCTACGCCGACCTCATGGCCAAGACCGTCGCCGGGGCCGACTGGCTCCTGGCCGACGCCGTGGGAACCGACCCCATCAACCCGGGCGCCTGGGACATCATCCAGGGACGCCTGCGCGAGGTGCTTGCAAATCCCGCCGGGGTGCGCACAGGGGACCTCGACACCCTCAACCGCCTGGCGCAGGGCTTGATGCTCGGCGGCCTGGCCATGGTCTGGGCCAAATCCAGCCGCGTCGCCTCCGGCGCCGAACATCTCTTTAGCCATATATGGGACATGCAGCACCACACCCACAACGGCAAAATACCGTGGCACGGCTTCAAGGTGGGAATCGGCACCCTGGCCGTCACCGCCCTCTATGAGTGCCTGCTCTCCCTGCCCCTGGCCCAACTGGACCTGGACCGTTGCTGCGCCCTGTGGCCGGACCAGGCGGCCCGCGAAAAGCAGATTTGCGAACTGTTCGATGAAGGTGATGCCCGTAACGTTGCCCTCGTCGAAACCCGCGCCAAGGACGTGGACCGGGCCCAACTGCATCAGCAACTGGAGAAGTTGCGCGCCGTCTGGCCGCGCTTGAGCCAACGGCTCCGCGAGCAGTTGATTCCCTTCGACGAGCTAAAAGCCATGCTCCAGGCCGCCGGCGCGCCCGTTCAGCCCGAGGACATCGGTATCTCGCGCCAACGCCTCCGCCGCACCTACTCCCAGGCCCTGTTCCTCCGCCGCCGCTTCACAGCCCTGGACCTGGCCGTGCGCACCGCCACCCTCGATGCCGCCCTCGATAAGCTCTTTGCCCCGGGCGGACGATGGGCGGCAGGGCTGCGTCGGTGACCAGAGCGAAGAGGTAGAGACAGGAGCGCAGCCCTGAGGTCCTTGCCCCGTCCCCCCCAGCGTCACCCCGGAGCAGCCCTGCCGCTCTTCCGAGGCCGGCGGAAGGCTGAACCGAAGAAGAGCAGGCCGCACAAGTTGATGCCGGCAATGTATCCGAGTTTGTAAGTCCTGCCGGTGCTGCTGGTGGCGTAGATCGGCACGTCCTTCCCCATAAGCAAGCTCGGCAGCGCCGTGGGCATCAAAGCCCCATGCACCATACCCAGCCGAAAACCGGCGGTCTGCTCGGGCCCGTAAAGCCGTGGCGCCGCCCAGTCGTAGCCGAAGCCCAGAATAAGGCCGAGCACGACCAGAGTGACCGCTTTCGCAGCCAACTGTCTCGCGCGGCTTGGCTGGACGGGGGCCGATTCCGAATGGGTGGCAGGCGATAGCATGTTTCCACAATGATGGGCCGTTGCCGCAAAAGGCAAGCATTTGATCGTTGCCACCCCGCTTGGCGGTCTCTTAGCCTTTCCGCGGTTTGGAATGAAATGGCTAATCCCAATTTTCGCCTGGCCGTATAATGGGGCAGGCCGGGTGCCTGCCCCACCCTGGCTCGCCCCGCCACGCGGAGGAGCGGCATGAGCAGCCGGGTACTGCTTATCAGCGCAAATCGTTGCACGACGCCAGACCCGGTGTTCCCGCTGGGATTGGCGCACCTGAGCGCCGCGTTGCGCCAGGCCGGGCATGAGATTGCCTGGGTGGATGTCCTGGCCGGGCTGGAAAGCCTGGAGGAGACGCTCGAGACCCGGCGGCCGGATTTTATCGGCATTTCCCTCCGCAACATCGACGATGTGCTTATCGGCAAGCGGGAGACGTTCTTTGGCGGCCTGGCTTCACTGGGCGCAACCCTCCGCCGGCAGACCCGGTCCCCGATCATCCTCGGGGGAAGCGGCTTCAGCATTTTCCCGCGGCAGTTGCTGGAGTTGACCGGGGCGGATTACGGCATCTGCGGCGAAGGCGAGGCGGCCCTCGTGGCGTTGCTCTCGGCACTCGAGAACGGCGGCGGCCTTGCGGATGTTCCCGGCCTGGTTTATCGCCAGGACGGGGCGATGCAAGTCAACGCGGCATCCGCCGGCGCGCTCGACGCCCAGTTGAGCGAGGCGGACCGGCCGGCGTCAATTGCGGCGCACTATTTGGGGACCAGCGGCATGCTCAACGTGCAAACCCAGCGCGGGTGCGGCTTCCGGTGCGGCTACTGCACCTACCCGTTGATCGAAGGGAGGCGCCACCGCCGCCGTCCACCGGAACTGGTCGCCGCCGAATTCGACCAGCTTCAGCATCTGGGCGCCCGGTACGTTTTCATCGTCGATTCGGTCTTCAATTCTTCCACGCGCCACGTCACCGAGGTCTGCGAAGCCATCTTGCGGCGCAATGTGAAACTGTCGTGGGGCTGTTTCCTGCGCCCCCAGGGCCTCACCGCCGAACTGATGAAACTGATGGCCCGGGCCGGCCTGGCGCACATCGAGTTCGGTTCCGACAGCTTTTGTGACGACGTGCTGGCCGCCTACCAAAAGGATTTCACCTTCGAGGACATTCTGCAGGCAAGCCAGGCGGCGCGGCAGGCGAAGGTCGATTTTTGCCACTTCCTCATCTCGGGCGGGCCGGGGGAAACCCTCGAGACACTCCGGACCGGATTCCGGAATTCGCAACGACTCAATGCCGGCGCCATCATGGCGCTGGTGGGAATGAGAATCTATCCGGGCACGGCCCTGTTCGACAAGGCGGTCGCCGAGGGCCAAATCCGACCTGACTCGGACCTGCTGGCTCCGGCGTACTATCTCGCTCCCGGCCTGACCGCCGAGACGGTCTTTGCCCAAATCCAGGAATTTGCCCGGCTCTCGCCCAATTGGATCGTTGGCGACCCCACTCCGGCTTACACCAGCCTGGTCGCTCGCCTGCGTCGGCGCGGGGTGGCAGGGCCGTTGTGGAACTATTTCGCCATGTTGCAGCGCATCCGCCCGCCCGCCAACGCGGCGACCCGATTATGAAACGTCTCCTGTCGATCGCGGGGAGGTCCGGATGAGCCGCGTTTTCGTGGCGGGTTGGGGCGCAGTCTCGCCGGCGGGTTGGGGCGTCGCCCCCCTCCGTGAGGCGCTCTACCGGGGCTGCCCTCTGCCCATCGAACACCTGGAGCGGCCCGGCTGGGACAAGCCCCTGCGCGAGCGCCCGGTGCCGCCTCCGCAGACGCGCCCTCAATTCCTGGCGCATCCGCGTCTGAGGCGGACTAGCCCCATCACGCACTACGCTGCAGCCGCTGCGCTGGAGGCCGCAGCCAGGCTGCGCTCAGGCCCGGACGGGGAACCTTGCCTGGGCTTGATTGTCTGCCTGCACTCCGGCTGCGTGCATTACTCGAGCCGCTTCTTCCAGGAGACTTTGAAGGACCCTCTCACCGCCAGCCCGCTCCTTTTTCCAGAAACCGTTTTTGCCGCTCCCGCCAGCCATACTGCGGCGCTGCTCGGCAACACCCCGCTCGTCCATACGCTTCTGGGCGATCCGGCCAGCTTCCTGCAGGGCTTGGCCCTTGGAGCCGCCTGGCTCGAGGAGAAGCGCGTCGGAGCCTGCCTGGTCATCGGGGCCGAGGAAACCAACTGGGTCCGCGCGAACGCGCTTTGGCACTTTGAACACGACGCCATTGTCGCTTGCGGCGCCGGCGCCTTGTGCCTAAGCCCGGAGCCGGGGCGGTCCGCGGGAGTGGAACTTAGCGCCATCACCGAGGCGCAGAGCTATACCCGGCGCCAAAGCCCGGCCCAAGCCGCCCGGGCCATGCGCGCGCAACTGGGTGCCAGCTCTGCCGGCGAACTGCTTTGCGACGGCCTCCGCGATAACCCGCGCGGCGATGCCGCGGAACGTGCCGCCTGGCGCGACTGGAGCGGCCCGCGCCTCAGCCCCAAGCGCATCCTGGGCGAGGGCCATATAGCCGCCGCCGCGTGGCAATGTGTCGCCGCCTGCGACATGGTGGCGGAGAGGCTCTTCCCGGCAGCCACCGTCAGCCTGGTCGGCTGCAACCAACAGGCCCTCGGTGCGCGCTTCGCGCGCGCGGATTCCGGGGCTTCGGGTCTCCGTGAAGAAACGCCCATCGCCGGTCAAGCGCCGGCAAGACTCAAGGGACATTGAAGGACCATGCTCTTCCCGCCCTGCTCTCCGCCATCCCCTGCACCCCGCGTCGTCATCACCGGCGCCGGCATCGTCACCGCCCTGGGGATCGGTTGGCAAGCGAACGCTCAAGGGTTTCGTGCAGGTAAAAGAGCCTTGCGTCCCATCTCCCTTTTCGATGTCAGCCGGCAGCGCGTAAAAACCGCCGGTGAGGCGGACTTGCCGGCAGCCCTCCCGCCAACCCTCCTGAGTTCGCACCAGGTTGCCCGGCTCGACCGGGCCGGCACCCTGCTGTTGCTGGCAGCGCATGAGGCCTGGCAGCAAGCGCAATGGCAGCCAGCCCGTGAGCTGCCGCTGGTTCTTGGCACAAGCGCGGGAGGCATGCCGCTCGGGGAAGCCTATTTTCGCCAGGCGACCCAGATGCCGCGCCGCTACCGCCGGCAGCCAAGCCGTGCCGTTCACTATCAGCCCCAAGTCCAAGGGCGAATGGTGCTGGATGCTCTCGGCACCGAGGGGGCGGTTACCATCATCTCGAATGCCTGCGCCTCCGGCAGCAATGCCATCGGCCTGGCCTGGAGTCTCCTTCGCCGCGGCCGGGCACAATGCGTCCTGGCCGGCGGTTATGACGCGCTGAGCGAACTTGTCTTCTCAGGCTTTGCCGCCCTCCAGTCGCTCTCACCCACAGTCTGCCGCCCGTTCGATGCCCGTCGCGATGGTTTGGCCCTGGGTGAAGGGGCGGCGGTGCTTGCCCTGGAGACCCTTGAGCACGCGAGCAGCCGGGATGCGGCTATCCTGGGAGAACTCATCGGATACGGCACGTCCATTGACCACCACCACCTCACCCAGCCGGAGCCCCAGGGAAGCACCGCGCTGGCCGTCATGAAACAGGCCTGCGCGGAGGCTGCCGTGGCACCCGAGGACGTTGACTACCTCCACGCTCATGGCACCGGCACCCTGCTCAACGACATCTCGGAAGCCGTCGCCATCAATCACTGGGCTGGCGGCCGCGCCGCCACTTTGCCGGTCAGTTCCACCAAAGCCGGCGTTGGACATCTGCTTGGCGGCGCCGGCGCCGCCGGGGCGGTGGTTTGCCTCATGGCCTTGCGCGAACAATGGTTGCCGCCGCAGGCCGCCTTCGAGACTCCCGACCCTGCCTGCCGCTTCCCCGTTCTGCACGAACCGAGGGACGCGCGGGTCAACGTCGCCATGTCCAACGCCTTCGGTTTCGGCGGCGTCAACGCGACCCTGGTTTTACGGAGGTGGGCGTGAGATCAGATCGAGCCGAGCTTGTCCCGGTTCTCATAGACCTTGAGGATAGCATCGGCGATGTCGTCCATGTCCGAGCGAGCGCCCAGGAGCGGCCCGGAGGCCCAAACCATCGCCATCTCCTGGCAGACTCGATCGCAGTTGGGGCAGGCCAGCTCGTCCCGGTATTGCTGGAGTCGGCGCGAAGAAAACATTTTCTGATAGACCTTGCTCTTGAGGACGTTCTCAACCCAGGGTTCCCGGTGCAACCCTCGCTCGATGTAGGGACTGAGGCTGAGGCCCTCGGCCTCGACCGCCTTGAGGAAGGCGCTGCGGGGCGCATCATTCCAGTGTTCCTTCTTGTAGCTCATCGCATAGATATAGAACGAACCGCTGGCGGTGCCTTCGTAGAGCTTTTGGGGGACGATGCCCGGGCACCCCTTGAGCCTGGAGGTCAGATAGGCGGCGTTTTCGTTGCGGCGCTCGAAGCGTTCCCGCGCGCTCGCCAACTGCGGCAGGAGCACCGCGGCTTGAAACTCGTTCATCCGGTATTTCGGGCCGATGGTTTCGGTCTGGCCCCGGCGCGATGTGCCGTGATTATGCACCGTATAGCACTTGTCCATGAGCGCCTCGTCGTCCCCGACAATGGCCCCGCCCTCGCCGCAGGCTATCGTTTTGCTGGCCTGGAAGCTGAAACATCCCAGCGGAGCAATCGTGCCCAGCTTCTTGCCCTGGTACTCGGCGAGGTGCCCCTGGGCGGCGTCCTCGATCACGGCCAGGTTATGGTTCCGCGCGATGGCCATGATCCGTTCCAGGTGGCAAGGCTGTCCCATCATGTGAACGGGCATGATGGCCCGCGTATTGCCGGTTATTCTCCGTTCCACGTCGTCGGGGTCCAGTTGATAGGAGGCCGCATCCAGGTCAGCCAGCACAGGCAGCGCCCGCGCGGCGAGGATGGCCTCGATGGTCCCCGGGTCGGTATAGGGCGAGGTAATGACCTCGTCGCCGGGGCCGATCCCCAGCGCCTCGACGCACGTGTGCAGGGCCTGCGTCCCCGAGCCTGTGGCCACGCAGAACCGCGCTCCCACCAGCTTCGCATACTCCTTCTCGAATGTGGCCACCGCGCCGGAGGCCGACTGGATGCGGCACCAGATCCCGCTCTTGGTGGTCTTGACAACCGAGTCCACAATCCCTTCGTCAACGTAAGGCCAGGCCGGCCATGATTTCTTCTTCTGGCGCACCGGCTCCCCGCCCAGGATGGCCAGTTTGCCGGCAGTCCGCGCCACGTCCGCGTAACCGGTGAGAGACGTTGAAGCTACGGCCGCTATGGATGTGGCCGAAGCCGCTGCGATGAACTGTCGCCGAGTCAAATCATGCCTTTTCATTCGTCGTGAGGTTTGCGTTTCGTCTGGTCACGAAGGATAGGACGCGGAGCAAGCTCCGGCAAGCGGAATCCAGGGCTGCTGCGGATCACGGGCGCGTCCGGAAACTGCCCTCGCACCCATGGCCGAAGGACCGGAGCGCCGGCTTCAGCCGGCTTTGGACGTCCAATGTTCAATAGGGGCACAGCAGGGGTCAAGGTGCGCGCAAAGCCGGCTAGAGCCGGCGCTCCGGGGGCAGTGCCGGGATGCGCCCGTGGATCACTCAACTCTGCTCCGGAGCATTGGCTCGACGGCCCGCCAAACAGCTTCCTGGACCTGCTCGAGTTGGCCGGCGGCATCGATCAGCTTCACCCGTTGCGGTTCGGCGGCGGCCATGGCCCGGTAGCCCCGGGCTACACGCTCGAAGAAGCTGGCATCGGCCTCTTCCAACCGATCCCGCACGAAGGGCATAGTGGATTGGCGGGCCAGCAACCGCGCGGCGCTCACCTCGGGCGGCACCAGCAGCAGCAGCGTCAAATCCGGCCGCGTTTCTCCGACCGCGAAGTCGATGACCGCTTTGACGACCTTCAAATCCAGCCCTCGCCCGTACCCCTGGTAGGCCGTGGTCGAGTCATAGAAGCGGTCGCAGAGAACCATTTGCCCCTTCGCCAGGGCGGGGCGGATTACCTCCCGCACGAGTTGCGCGCGGCTTGCATTCATCAGCAGAAGTTCCGCCTCGGCAGTCATCGCCTCGTTGGCGGCGCTGTGTTTGAGGGTGTGGCGGATTTCCTCCCCGATGGGTGTGCCGCCCGGTTCCCGCACCGTGCGCACACTCCACCCTTGGCAGAGCAACCGGTCCGCGAGCAAAGAGAGCTGCGTCGATTTGCCGCTCCCTTCCGTGCCCTCGAAAGTAATCAGCCAACCCTTCATCCTATGTCTTTTTGAGCCTCGGCCCCTTGGGGGTATCTTCGATAATCCACCCCCTGGCCTTCAACTCGTCGCGGAGAGCGTCGGCGCGTTTGAAGTCCCTTGCCCTCCTGGCGGCCTGGCGCCCTTCGAGCAGGGCGATGACTTCGGCGGGAGCTTCGACTTCTTTCGGCGCGCCCACCCCGAGGATGGCGTCCAATGTCTCCCACGCGGCCAGGGCGGCCGCCGCCGCCGGGGCATCCAGCGTGTTCTCATCGAGCCGGCGGTTGGTCTGGCGGACCCAATCGAATACCGCTCCCCAGCCGCCGGAGATGTTCAAGTCATCGTCCAGCGCGGCGGCGAACTGGTTCACAAGGGCGGGAGCGGGGGCGGCCTTCAGGTTGCCGGCCACTTCCCGCAGTTTGGTCAGACTCTGATCCAGGCGCAGCAGGGCGGCGCGGGCTCCTTGCAGGTTCTCCAGCGTGAAATTGAACGTCTCGCGATAGTGCGCCCCCAGCAACAGGCAGCGGATTTCGCGGCCGGTGAAACCCTTGGCCAGCAAGTCGCGCAGAGTGAAAAAATTCCCGAGCGATTTGCTCATCTTCTTTCCTTCGACGAGCAAGTGGGCGCCGTGGAGCCAGTACTTCACAAAGGGCTGCCCCGGGGCTTGCGCGCCGGCGCCCTCGCTCTGGGCGATTTCGTCTTCGTGATGGGGAAACATGAGGTCTTCGCCCCCGAGGTGCAGGTCGAAGCTGGGTCCCAGCAACTCCATGCTCATGGCGCTGCATTCGATATGCCAGCCGGGCCGGCCCTCTCCCCATGGGCTTTGCCAGAAAACGTCCCCATCCTCCGCCACCCGCGCCTTCCAGAGCGCGAAATCCCCCACCGCTTCCTTGGCGTATTCATCGCTGCGCACCCGCTGGCCCACGCGCAACTCCTCGAAATTCAGGTTGACCAACTGCCCATAGCGCCGCCCGCTGCCCCGGTACTTTTCGATGCTGAAATAGACCGAGCCGTCCGGGGCGCGGTAGGCCAGGCCCCGCGCTGCCAACTTCTCGATCAAGGCAATGATCTGCGGGATATGCTCCGTCGCTCGCGGCGCCTGGCCGGGCGAGCGGCAATTGAGGGCCTTGAGGTCCTCGAAGAACGCCGCCTCGAACCGGGCCGTAAACTCCCGCAGCGGCAGACCGGTCTCATGCACCCGCCGGATGATCTTGTCGTCGACGTCTGTGATGTTCATCACGTGGCGCACCGCATAGCCCTTGAACTCGAGATACCGCCGCACCAGGTCCCCGAAGATGAACGTGCGCCAATTCCCAATGTGGGCGTAGTCATAAACCGTCGGCCCGCAGCAATACAGGCCGACTTCCCGTCCGGCGGGATCGCGCGGAACGAACTCCTGGACGGTGCGTGACAGCGTGTTGAACAACTTCAATCCCATACCCGAGTCGCAAAAGATGGAACATGGCAGAAGGAAAAGAAAGGCCAAAGTCTCGACGCGGGTGCAGCCAGCCCGGCGCATCCGGACATTGCCCCCGGAGCGCCGGCTTCAGCCGGCTTTGCGCCCGCCTTGACCCAGGCTGCACCCCTATCGAACATTGGACGTCCAAAGCCGGCTGAAGCCGGCGCTCCGGTCCTTCGGCACTCCAAAGTGGCCCGCCCGAGACTGCTCGACAGCCCTTGTCCACAGGCCTGTCCATCCGGGCCAAGCGGGAAGGCGAGCCCGCCTGGCCCGGGTTGACACCCTCGGTCGGCTGGCCTAGGCTTCGAGTCATGAGCGCGGTGATCGAACAAGCGGCAAAAATCTGGACTGAGGCCGAGATTCAAGCCTTGCCTGACGACGGCTACGACCATGAGGTGGTCAACGGCGAACTCGTTAGCAGCCCCAAGAACAATTCTCAGCACGAGCAAATCTGTGGACGGTTGTACTTCGCGCTGGAGAGCTTCAACCGTATGCATCGGCTCGGCGCTGTTTACGGCTCCAGCATGGGTTTTTGGATGAAAAACCGGAATTGCCGCGCGCCGGATGTCTCCTTTATTCCCAAAGAGCGCCTGCTCCGCCTCGGCTTCAAGCCGGATGCCAAGACCTTCTTTCCTGGCGCGCCCGATTTGGCCGTCGAGGTCTTGTCACCCAGCAACACGCGCGCCGAGATTGACGAAAGATTGCGCGACTTCTTCGGCAGCGGCACTCAAATCGCCTGGATCGTTCATCCTGAAGAACAGTTTGTAGAATTGTGCCATTCGCTCACCGACCGCCAAATCCTTGGCCCCGGCGCCTCGCTGGGCGGGGAGCACCTCCTGCCCGGCTTCTCCATCCCCGTGGCCGACCTGTTCAAGGGATGGGAATGGTAGGGAAAGGACGAAGGCAACGTCTCCAAACGCTGGTGCGACATGAGCCGCTCGTGGCCGTGCCGGTCGCGCCTTGGTGAAGGGCCAATCTCTGCTGCGTGCAGCAACCTCGGGTTCAAAATGTTGGAATTGCGCCTCAACCTCGGACCTTGTTTTTGGTTTGAATAATTACGCCGGTTCTTCCGTAGAACCGTTTGTAAGAATCGCGGACTCAACGGAAAGACAATTCAGATTATGGCACCGGAACCTCGAGGTTCAAAAAACGGCTCACATCCCTTGGCGGCCTTTCGCGACGTATCGCCCGTGGTGGTCCGGGCTTTGAGAGGACGGTGGGTGGAGACAGCCGAAGAGGTCCTCGCCTTGTCAGCCACGCCGGAGGGGCGGGCGGGCCTGAGGGCGCTCCTCGCCTTCAACGATCAGCAACTCAAGACGTTGCTGGAGGCGCTTCGAGCCCAAGTGGGCGTTGCGGAGGCCAACCGCCTGGAGCGAGCCACTCCCGGAGGGGCGCGCGGGGTGATTCTGAGCGAAGAAGAGAAACGGCGCTTCAAGCCGGAGTAGTGGAGCAGGCAGGATGCCTGCCCCACTGAAACGTTTATGCAAATTGCGGGGCAAACAAGACTCGAGAACTTGGACGGTTTGTCTGCCGGGGCGCGGGAGCGCCTGCGGTCGCTATGGGTGGAGAGCGTCGAAGAGTACCTGTCGCTGATGGCGGCATCCGACGCCGCTTTGTTGCCTGGCGCTCTCGGGGCCGAGCTGCCGGCGATTGAAACCTCGCGTCAGCGGGCGTCCGCCTTCATTCCTCCTGCTCGAGCGCAGGACCTGCTCAGGTCCAGGCCCGGCGGCCCTTTGGGGTTCCGGGTGCGCCCAGAGGTGTTGGCGCTCTTTAAGGCGCAGGGCCGCATCGGGCCGCAGCGGCAGACCCTGCCGAGCGGTTTTGCCGGAAAGAAACTGCCGCCCGAGGTGCGTCTCATGGAGTCCCTGCTGCCGGTGAAGGACCAGGGCGAACGCGGCACCTGCGTCGCCTTTGCCACGGTGGCGCTGCGCGAGTTCCTGGCGGAGGGCGCCGCCGAGCTGTCGGAGCAGTTCCTTTATTGGGCCTGCAAAGAATTGGACGGCGGTGACGGGCCGGGTACGACCCTCCACACTGCCATGTCCGCCCTGGGCGAATACGGCGTCTGCCCGGCCAGCCTCTGGCCCTACAACCGCCGTCAGATCGAGGGAGACGAGGTCCAGGGGTCGCCCGACGCGAAGGCCCTCAAGGCGGCGCAAGATTACCGCCTGGCGCAAGCCCGCACGGTCGAGCCTACCTTGGCGGAGCATTACAAGCAAATGCTCGCCGGCGACGAGCAAACGCCGGGCATGCCAGTGGTTTTCGCCACCCTGGTCTTCAATAGCTGGTTTATGTCCGCCGAAACTCACCGCACCGGCAAGATCACGATTCCGTTGCCGGGGGAACAACCTCTGGGCGGAGGCCACGCCTGGTGCATCGTCGGCTACGTGGATGAGGCCTCGGTGCCAGGCGGCGGCTATTTCATCGTGCGGAACAGTTGGAGCCGGCAGTGGGCGGCGGACAGTCCCGAGGCGCCCGGCCACGCGCTAATGCCTTATGCTTATGTCGAGCAATGCGCCGTAGAAGCCTTTACCGGGCCGGCTGCCGGCAGCCCGAGGCTGTTGCCGCGCGAGCAGAACGAATGGGCTGGGCTGGGTTTTTGCCGGGTTCTCGGCCGGGACGGACGCGACCGCGAAGGGCGGCTCTTGCTGGCAGGCACCCCGGTGCTCGGGCACCCTTCCGAGCCGGAGGTTTTCTGCGAGGACACCCCCGCCAGGCGCAAGGAGTTCCTCGGCCTGGATTGCGCCTGGTCGGAACCGGTGCGGCAGGCAATCTGGTTCCCGAAACCGGAGGAACTGCCCGCAGGGTTGAAAACCCGGTTTGACGAGTTGCGTTCCCTCAAGCGCAACTACTTGGCCGCCATCACGGAGAATCTGATCTCTTCGCGCCGCAGCCCCTTCCCCTTCGTACGCGCGCCGGGGTGGTTTTACGCCCTGCCTTATGAATGGGAACCGAAGGTCAAGCTCATCGAGCCGCGCGCCGACCTGGCGGATGGGTTCTTTGAGATTGCCCGGAAGCAATCCGGCGCGCGGCCCGACCTCAGTTGGCCGGCAGAGTGGATAACGCAGTTCAAGGAGTTGAACGCGGTCAAGGTCTATTCCTTGTCCGGCTTTGGCTCGGAGGCGCATGTGGTGGTTGCCTTTCTGACCAGGTTCCATTTCCAGCGCCAGGCCGCGCCCGAGGTGCTCCCCGTGGATCAAGCGTGGCTTGCCGCCGTCGAAGGCGCCTACAACCATTGGGTGGCGGCATCCGCCGGTGGCCGGCCCACCTTCACGTTTTTTGCCATCGGCACAGGCGGCGCCCTCGCCGGGCATTTGGAGAACGTGACAGCCGGTGACCGCTGGGTGGTGCTCTCTTCGCCCGCACCGGATGGAAGATGGACCAGCCCCGAACTGGAGAAGTTCCCCCGCCGCCTGGCGTTGCGCGATTTTCTCGAACGTCTGCTGCCGGAGACACGGGAACAGCGCGTATGCCGGGTCAAGGAGTGCGTGGACGGGTTATTCATCGAGGGCGGAAACGTCACGCTGGAACGAGTGAAACGGGAGACCGGTTACCGTCGCTCTGTGGTGCGCGACGCCTTTTTCCAACTCCAGAAAGGCGCCCCCGACCTCTATCGTCTCTGGAGCAAGGACGACGAATTGGCCATCCGCAAGGCGGGCAAAGGCGAGCCTGTGAAGATCACCTCGGCTTCCTTCGGCCGCAGATTCATCCGCCGCCATTTTCTGCAGATAATCGGCGTCGCATTAGGCTCCGCACTGGGCCTGCTTGCGGGCTGGCTGGTAACACGGTTCGGTTTGACCGGCTACGTCGGTTTTATGCTCGGCCTCTTGGTCGCTTACGTGGGCAATTGCATGCAAAACCAAATGAACCGCCGCGCGGACATGGAAAAGGAATGGGGATGAAATCCGCGCAAGAGCGCGTCCGAAATGAACACCTTCTCAGTAATGGTGAGACAGGGGAGGCTCTTCAACGGATGGACACAGATAAACGCGGATTTAGGCTGCAAAAGTCGGGATTGTTCCCAAGAGCCACAGATTGCACAGATTGCACAGAAAAGAATTCCCATCTGTGCAATCTGTGCAATCTGTGGCTCAAAAATCGCGGTCGAGGTGCCTGGTTGCGGTTTCGCCGCGCTGTGACTTATCTCTGTTCATCGGTGGTCGGAAATCCCGCCCCCACTGAGGCCTTACAAAAACTCGCGGAATTCTGTTCCAGACTGCGCCTGTTTGAGCAACAATGGGAACCCTATGGAACAATCGATCACAACATGCTCCACGCTCGCAGCGATTTCGGTCGGCCTGGCTCTTTGGCTGGCCCCAGCCCGGCTTCAAGCCTCAGATTGGCCCCAGTGGCAAGGGCCGAACCGGGACGGCAAGTCCGCCGACGTCGGCCTGCTCAAGGAATGGCCTGCGAACGGACCGAATCTGGCCTGGAAGGCTACCGGGTTGGGCAAAGGCTACGCCGGCGTTTCGCAGGCCGGGGACCGGCTTTTCACACTGGGGGACAAGGATGGGGCCGGCTATGTCCTCGCACTGAACGCCGCGGATGGCAAGATTCTCTGGTCTGCCAAGGTCGGCATGCCGGGCGCGCCTGACGCGCCAGGCTGGAGCTACCCCGGGCCGCGATGCACCCCTACCGTCAACGGCGACCTCGTTTTTGCCCTCGATGCGTGGGGAGAACTCGTTTGCCTCGGCGTCGCCGACGGCAAGGAGCAGTGGCGCAAGAGCTTCACCCAGGACTTTGGCGGCAAACCGCCGACCTGGGGTTTCTCCGAGTCACCCCTGGTGGATGGCAACCAAGTGGTGGTCACGCCCGGTGGAAAAAACGGCGCCATGGCGGCGCTGGACAGGAAAACGGGCCGCCTGCTCTGGCAATCGAAGGATTTCACCGATGATGCGCATTATTCATCCATCGTCCCGGCCGAAATCGACGGGACCCGTCAATACGTTCAACTCACTGCCGCCAGCGTCGTCGGCATCTCTGCCAGGGACGGCGCCGTCCTGTGGACAGCCCAGCGCAAAGGCAACGTGGCGGTCATCCCCACGCCCGTCGTGGCAGGCAATGACATTTACGTGACCTCGGGTTATGGGGCCGGATGCAACTTGTTCCGGGTAACCTCCAGCGGCGGCAAATTCTCCGCCGAGCAGGTTTATGCCAACAAAGTCATGGCAAACCACCACGGCGGCGTGGTGAAGGTCGGGGATTACCTGTATGGCTATTCGGAGTCCAAAGGGTTGACCTGCCAGAATTTCAAGACCGGGGAGGCCGTCTGGGCGGAGAAGGAGAAAATCAAAAAGAACTGCGTCTCATACGCGGACGGTGCCTTGTATTGCCGGGAGGAAGATAGCGGGACGATGGTTCTCGTGGAGGCCTCATCCGCCGGCTACACCGAGAAAGGCCGCTTCAATCAACCTGAGCGCGCACAGGAGAAAGCCTGGCCGCATCCCACCATCGCCGATGGAAAACTCTTGCTCCGCGACCAGGACCTGCTGCTCTGTTACGTTCTCCGATGAGCCAGGCAGGAAACAACCATGCTCCTCTTCGACGCCCACCTCGACCTGGCGATGAACGCGATGGAATGGAATCGCGATCTCCGCCTGCCGTTGGAAGAAATCCGCCGGCGCGAAAACGGACTCCAGGACAAACCGGATCGCGGCCATGGCGTCGTGTGCTTTCCTGAAATGCGCCGCGGCCATGTCGGCTTGTGCGTCGCCACGCAAATCGCGCGTCAGACCCAGCCCGGCAGTCCACTGCCCGGCTGGCATTCGCCCGAGCAAGCCTGGGCCCACACACAGGGACAACTCGCGTGGTATCGCGCGATGGAGGAAGCGGGCGAACTGGTTTCGATTCGCACCCGCCGGGATTTGGAAAGACAAGTCGCGCTCTGGCAATCCCCGGCCGGCCGCCAGCCCATCGGATACGTTCTGAGTCTGGAAGGGGCGGATTCCCTCGTCACGCTCAACCACTTGGAACGGGCCTTTGCGGCGGGATTGCGCGCCGTTGGCCCCGCGCATTACGGACCGGGCGTATATGCGCAAGGCACCAATGCCAACGGCGGTCTGGGCCGGCGCGGACGCGAACTGCTGGGGGAAATGGACCGGCTGGGAATGATCCTGGACGCGACTCATCTGTGCGACGATTCTTTTGGGGAGGCGCTCGACCTCTTCCAAGGGCCCGTCTGGGCCAGCCATTCCAATTGCCGCGCGCTCGTGCCGCACAACCGCCAGTTGAGCGATGACCAAATCAAAGTCCTGATCGAGCGCGGCGCCGTCATCGGCGCGGTGTTTGACGGCTGGATGATGGTTCCAAACTGGCTGCATGGCAAAACCACGCCGACCGGCGCCGGCCTTAAGCTAGAGCACATCATCGCCCATATCGATCACATCTGTCAGTTGGCCGGCAACGCGCAGCATGCCGGCATCGGCTCGGACCTGGATGGCGCGTTCGGCTGCGAACAAACGCCGCAAGACCTGGACACGATTGCCGGCTTGCAGCGCGTGGGCCAGTTGCTCGAGGAGCGCGGTTTCACCCGGGAGAATGTGGCCGCCGTCATGCACGGCAATTTCCTTCGCGTTCTGCGAGGGGCGTTGCCAACATGAGACCGGTGAATAAGTTGTGAATAAGTAATTCTTGCCTTTGCCGTTACTCCGCTCCCAACTCCCCTCATGGAGAACTGTTGTAAGAGCGTGGTTGAACTGGCCCCAAGCAGCAGTGGGGAACCGGGAACGTTCCAACCTGGGTTTCGCCTCGCGCCCCCGGAGCGACTCCGCCCCAACCGGAACCGAGACACTAACCCGGCAAGACCTCAAACACGCCGCATGATGTGGACCCGAGACAATTTGATGGAAGGTCAATCCGGTCCGAGGACTCCATTCAACTGGTCGTCGAGACCGATTGGAAGATGGACGCTTAATGTGATGCCGGCCGGATGGTGATAATCCGGCTTCGGGAGATGGGCGAAGAAGCCCTCCTCGATGAAGAGCTTGTAAAGCATGGACCGATGCTTAAGATGCTGCACCATGATGAGTAAACCACTCAAACTCGCTACGGTTTTTCGCTTGTCGCTCCCTGACGCTGACAGCAAAAGAAGTCCGGAAACTCCGGCGCTCCGGAGGGGCAGCAGGATAATAGCCCAGGGCGGCGCTCCGCTTGCCCTGGGCTATTATCCTTTGGTCCCTACGGGACATCGGTTTGGCTTGCTCCGCTCGCATAACGGCCGAGTGGAAAAAGTCCAATTAAGCTCCCTTGTGCCCGCCGTGGCGGCCATTCTGGTCTCATGCGCAGCCGCCTGTCTGGGAGCCGACGCTCCCTTCACCCGGCCTGCCAGGGAAACCTACCTCCGCATCGCGGCCGAAACCGAGGCCAACCTGCAGAAGGAGATTCTCCAGAGGTTCTTCCCCGCCACGCTCGACGAACAGGGAGGTGGATTCTACGAAAACTACTCGCTCAACTGGACCCGCATGGCCGGCAGTGACAAGAGCATCGTTTACCAGAGCCGGCTCACCTGGACCAGCGCTGAGGCCGCCCGCCGCTTCCCGGCCCAGGCCGACATGTACCTAGCCATGACCCGGCACGGCGCCGCCTGCCTGGCGGACAAACTCTGGGACAAAACCGGCGGCGGCTTCTACTGGCAGGTCGGTGCCGACGGCCAGCCAATCTCCGACATCAAGCAGATGTACGGCCACGCCTTCGGCATCTACGCCCTGGCCGCTAGCTACCAGGCCACCAAGGACCAGGCCACCCTCGACCTGGCCAGGAAGGCCTTCCAATGGTTTGAGGAACACTCGCACGACAAGGTCAGCAAGGGCTACTTCGAGAATATCGGCGCCGACGGCAAGCCCGTGACCCGTGGCGGCGCGAGCGCTGTCGGCGCCGGCGCCGGCCAGAAGTCCATGAACACCAGCATCCACATCCTTGAGGCATTGACCGGCCTCTATGCCGTCTGGCCCGACCCCCTTCTCAAGACCCGCCTCCAGGAAATGCTGGAGCTTTGCCGCGACAAGATTTACTCCGAGCCAGGATACCTGATCCAGTTCCTGTCCGCCGACTGGAAGCCCACGCACAGCCTCGACTCCTTCGGCCACGATGTCGAGGCCGGTTTCCTGATGGTCGAGGCGGCCGAGGCCCTGGGCCAGGACGAGCCTCCCGCCTGGACCGCCGCCCGCCACCTGGTCGATCACGCCATGCAATACGGCTGGGACAAACAGCTTGGCGGCCTCTACGACGCGGGCGCCATGGATGCGCTGGGCGCCGTCACCGGCGGGCTAAGCACCGAGAAGATCTGGTGGGTTCAGGCCGAACACCTTAACGCCCTGCTCCTGCTGCACGAGCACCTGCGCAAAGAGACGAGCAAGTACTGGGACGCGTTCATCAAGGAGTGGGGCTGGATCACCAAGCACCAGGTTGACCACACCAACGGCGGCTGGTGGCCCATCGTCCAGGCCGACGGCACCCCGGCCAGTCGCGTAAAGGCTGACCTATGGACGGAATGCTACCATCAGGGCCGCGCGATGCTCACCGTGTCCGAGCGGCTTAGGAAGCTGGCGGCCGAGGAGAATTAGCCGCAATATGCTGGTCTTGGGCCGGTTCATATCGATAGAAGTTTACTCTGTCGGCAGTCGCCCTGTCGCGAGTTTCCTGGAGGCTTTCAAAGGACTGATCCTGCCGGCACCAGGCAAAATGGTTGCTCAACTGCGCGATGAATCGAAAGGACACAGCCTTCTGATCTTGATATACTTACTGTTTATCAATAATAATATATTGACAAACATGCTAAACGTGGCATAATCAGAAGCATGAATGCAAAACCCGTCACTCAGCTTCAAAAAGTTAGCCGCGCGGCCTGGATCACTTGTGTCCTGCTCATCGCGGTTTATTTGGGAACAACAATCAAGACCGTCGTCGAGTACGGCTGGACATTGCCTTGGTGGACCTCGAATTCAGCGCCGACACCAGATATGCAAGGGAACGTCGTAGCTTGGTACAGGTTCAGCTTCTGGCACAGCACGGTCCGACAATTGCTTTGTTACGCCCTGTTCGCTGGCCTGTTCAGGGCCTTCGAAAAGGGCCGCATCTTCACCAGGCAGAGCGTCCTTCTCATCCAGTATCTGGCATTTGTCTATTTCGCAAGCAGTCTTCTGAATGCCGTTGGGCCAGCGCTCTTTGGCTTGCCGGCCAATCTGACCACGCAATTCGCCCAAGCCGTCGAAAACCTCCTCCTCCCCAGTGTGGGATTAATCGCCGCCTGGGTGATGAAAGAAGGCAGTCGGATTCAGGACGAGCAGGCGCTCACGATCTGAGGAGGCTGCGCATGTCCATAATTGTCAACCTCGATGTGATGCTGGCCAAACGCAAAATGCGCCTGAATGAATTGGCGGAAGCGGTTGGCATCACTGCTCAAAACCTCTCGATCCTAAAGACCGGCAAGGCCAGGGCGATCCGCTTCTCAACGCTCGAGGCCATTTGCCGGCACCTTCAATGCCAGCCGGGAGAAATTCTCGAATATCGAGCGGATAGGGGCCCCAACCCCGAAGCCGCGGGACCGTGATGGTAAAACTGGAGTCGGTGAAGGCTGTGATCACCCGGTCGCGGGATTCTCTGAGGGCGGCATCCGGCAAGCCCACGATGACAATATTATCTTGTATTCTCCGTCGGATCACCTTGACCCAACTCTGCCGGAGCCTTCAGGCCTCTGTTCGCACGGTCCGTCGCCGCCTCAAGGAATGGCAGGCCCTGGCTAGTTTCAACCACAACAGCCGCTTTTATACCCTGCCCGAATTGCCCCAGTTCGACGAACGGGGTCTGTGGTTTTGCCGGGACATCGGCTTCTCTCGGCACGGCCATTTGCCGCAGACCATCGTGGCCTTGGTGCGTCAATCCCCCGCCGGTCTCACCGCCGCTCAACTGGGCCAATGCTTGCACCTGGACCCCCGCTCATTGACTTCACGACCCCACCCCCGCTGCCCGAAGCGGCCACCGCCCCCTGGCAGGTGCTCAGGACCTCTACCCGCAAGGCTACGGCTTCCCCTTCTGGTCATTTTCGTGGCCAGATTATCGTTGAGGGGGTTGGACATTGGCTGGGGGAGGGTCGAGAAATATTCTGGCCGGGAGCAGATGATGGGCACGGGTGGAGCGGAGGAGGCTCTTCCGATTCTGCGCCCACCAAAAACGTCCGTTTTTGTTGCTGACCATGCCTCTGGAAAAAGGCAGTCTCTTTTGATGACAATTCTCAGTTCACTCGCCGGCGCCTTGGTGGCCATGAAGGACAGGGCGATCGAAGCATGCGTGAAAGCGTTCCTCAACCAGAAAATCGAGAAATTCGGCAGTGTGGCGAATTTGCGGATTGATTCAATGCAAAGGAACATCTGCGCTCACCTGGCCCTAAACGGAGAGAGTTCGCTGATCGAGGTCAACGTTGATGGTTACGAATTGATCCGGGAGAACGGGCAGGTGTTCATCTCGTGCCAGAGCTTTCGTGCCTCAAGGGGATGGATCGAGAACTTGCTGAGGGAATACGTGGCCGGTCGGAAATTCCAGTTGCCCGAAGTGGCGAGGATGGTTCTGTAGCCCTGGAAAATCCCGATCATCCTTTCTCCCATGCTCTCACGTCGCCCAGGTCGCCGCGGAATTGGTGGAGACACAAATCGCTCCATCGTAGGTCGCGGCCACAAGCTGGTCGCCGTTGGCCGAGCATGCCACGGACGCCCAGGGCCGGATGGGCGCGCTGGTCCGGGTCCAAGTGGTCCCAAAATCCGCCGAGCAGATGACCTGGCCGCTGTCCGCCGCCAGAACCGGTGGGCTCCAGGTGTAGGAGCCGGTCCCGGCCACGGCCACCAGTTTGCTGCCATCAGCGGACGACGCCAAGGAAATCCACTGGTCAGGGGGCGCGCTGGTCAGCGTCCAATTGGCTCCTCGGTCCCTGGAGGCGTAGATTTGGCCCACCGAAGTAATAGACGTTGACCATGGCCGTGGAATAAATGAGCCAGGGGATGGTTCCGCCGGACTCCAGGCGTTTGCGCGTGGTGCGAGGCATGCGGACCCTCTCCTGGGCGACGCCGACGAAGATGACGCCTTAGTCCTTTTTGAATCCGCGCAGCTTCTGTTGCAGGACGTCGTCTTTGCGCTGGCCTTTCGCAAAGCGCACCAACTCCAAGCCTTCGCGCTGGATGAACGCTTCGATGGATTTGACGAAGGTCTG
>Ga0181524_10000502_pt1 | contig 46913 bp, 37 predicted proteins | sample PEATcosm2014_Bin_34_FD_119761 | JGI IMG/M metagenome (GOLD analysis project Ga0181524, IMG submission 119761) | Peatland microbial communities from MTU Mesocosm Facility, Houghton, MI, USA - PEATcosm2014_Bin05_60_metaG | ecosystem: Environmental > Terrestrial > Soil > Wetlands > Peat | place... | reverse complement strand
CATACAAGTCCCAACAAAACAATTGCCCAACGCGGCAGAAATCCAGCGGCCAGCATGATGGGAAGCAAATACAAGAAGCCCAGGGCGAAGTAAGGCTTCGTCCACCAATCGACTGTTGCGATCGCCACGACAAGGACGATGCTCGCCAACAGAACACCCGTCCGGTTCCGGCGATCCCAGATGATCTCCAAGTGAGGCATGGGTTTAGTCGTAACATCCCTTATCTCACGCGAGCTCTTGTTCAAGGAACCCAATCAAACGATTTATCCATAAGATTGGGCTACTAATCAAATGCTCCCACTCCGCTAACACCAATCAAAGGATTGGCTGGGCAATTCTCGCGATAGGGATCGAAATACTATTCGCCCTGGCTCTTTTAGTGCCTCCCCTAAACCGACGCTTCCCCCATATAAAGAACCTTACGGTCCACATTTTGCTTCACGGCCGATTTGAGGATGGGCATGGTCTGTGAAACCGTGAATCAAGTCGAGACGTAGCGCTGCACGCTGAGCTAATTCCTTGAATTATGAAGCATGGAACGGCTACGTCTTGATGGCAATTGGCCTTTTCGGAGTGCTTTTGTATATCGGCTTGCTGTACGCGGGCCTGGTTGAGTTTATAGGACGCGTATCAAAGAAAGATAGCCGTAAGAGGCGGCGTCGGAATGCGCGGGCTCGTGGATTTCGGAAACAGCGAGGGTCTGTTTGACGCGGCCTCGGGAACAAGGAAACGACGTTCGAGTGAAAATCATGAAATATCCAGTTCACATTCGCAAGCAGGTCCGTTCAGCGGTTGTTATTGCCGCGGCCATGGTTCTTGCCGTAGCGCTTCTGGAAACAGCCTGTAGTCGGGGAGAAGCCACAAACGCAAAGGCCGCGCCGAGCACGAATTCGACCGCTGATCCGGCCGTGGACCTTTCGCCGAGTCAACTGAACTCGATCAAGATCGAGAAAGTGGGAAGTTACCAGTTCCCGGTCGAAAAGGAAGCGGTGGGAACCATCAGTTTCGCCGACGATCTTTCGGTGGATGTTTACCCAGCCTATCAGGGCACGATCATCAAGGCTTTTGTTGAACTCGGCACCAGAGTCCAGAAAGATCAGCCTCTATACACGATCAAGAGTCCCGACCTGATTCAGGCCGAATCGAACCTCATCGGAGCCGCAGCAACCTTCGATTTGACCAATAAGGAACTGGCGCGGGTTGAGGGCCTTCCGGGCGTTTCCCAGCGAGAGAAAGAGCAGGCGATTTCGGATCAACAGACGGCGGATGGTGCGCTCAAGGCTGCCCGGGACGCAGTGCTCGTCTTCGGCAAAACCCAAGCCGAAGTGGACCAGATGATTGCCTCGCGCAAGATTGATCCCGCTTTGGTTGTGCGCTGCCCGATCGCCGGCAAGGTCACAGCCTTCAATGCGCCTGCCGGACTCCTGGTGCAACCGGGAAATCCTCCCGCGCCTTACTCAGTGGCCAACGTTTCGGTCAAGTGGATGCTGGCCAACGTACCTGAAAGCGACAACGCTTCGTTTCAACTGGGACAACTCGTCACCGTCAAGGTAATGGCCTTCCCCGATCGCACATTCAAGGGAGAGGTTTCGAAGATCTATGAGACGGTTGATCCAAACACGCATCGAGTCACGATCCGTTCCGAAATAACAGATCCCAAAGATGAGTTGCGTCCGGGGATGCTTGCTAACTTCGTCATTCGCGTTCGGGGGCCGGTCGAAGCCACTGCGATACCGGCCAACGGCGTGGTCCGCGAGCCCGATGGCACCATGGCGGCCTGGGTAACGACGGATCGCCGCCGGTTTATCGAGCGCATCATCAAGACCGGCCTGCGAACCGACGGTCAGGTTCAAATTCTCGCTGGTTTGCAGCGTGGAGAACTGGTGGTCAGCGACGGAGCTGTTTTCCTGAGCAATATGCTGGAGGCGCCACCCTCCGACTAGATCGGAAGACCCAGAGCGGTCATTTTTTCATTAAAAGACAACCATCATGTTCAAGTCTCTCCTTGCATTTTGCCTGAGCCGCCGGACGATCGTCGTGTTGGGCCTGCTGTTGTTTACGGGCGCGGGACTCGTTGCTTTCAAGCTTCTGAATATCGAAGCGTATCCGAATCCGACGCCCGTGATCCTGGAGATCACCGCGCAGGCGCCCGGCCTCTCTGCCGAGGAAATGGAGCGTTACTACACTCGGCCCATGGAGATTGGCCTCTACACCGCGCCGGGGATAGAGGTTATCCGCTCGACATCGTTCTATGGACTTTCTTTCGTCCGCGTGAGCTTCAAATACGGTGTTGATTACCTCTTTGCCTACAGCCAGGCCGCGGTGGCACTGGCGCAGAACGTGAACTTGCCCGGCAATCAGGTTCCGAGCATCCAGGCCAACAGCTCGACGGGAGAAATCTATCGCTATCAGGTTGTCGGTCCGCCGCATTTTGGGATCATCAATCTGCGCACGGTTCAGGACTGGATTGTCGCGCGGCGGCTGCTGACGATCCCCGGCATTGCAGCCATAAATAGTTGGGGTGGGCCGACGAAAGAATTCCAGGTCGAAGTTAATCCCCACAAGCTTGAAGCCTACAGCGTCACAGTACCGCAGATTCTGACCGCACTGGGCAACGCCAACATCAACGTCGGTGGACGAGAAATCCGCATCGGCCAGCAATCCATCAACATCCGGGGCGTGGGGCTGATCGATGACGGGGGCAACGATGATCTGGCGCAGGGTTATAAGGTTGAAGATATTGAAAATGTCGTTTTGAGCCAGGAAAATGGCGTCCCGGTGTTGATGAAAGACGTCGGGAAGGTCTCTGTGGGCTACCGGCCGAGGCTGGGCATTCTGGGACGTGACACACACGACGATGTGGTCGGAGCCATCGTTGTACAGCGGCGCACCGAAAAGACCGCCGACATGATTCCGAAGGTGAAGGCGGAAATTGACCGGATCAATCACGACGGAAGTCTGCCGCCCGGAGTTAAAGTGGTTCCTTTTTACGACCGGTCGTCGCTGATCGCTTTGACCACGCACACGGTTCTGCACAACCTCATTTTCGGGTGTGTGCTCGTCTTCCTGATCCAATGGATTTTTCTGGGCAATCTTCGCAGTGCGCTCATCGTTGGAATCAATATTCCGTTTGCCTTGTTCTTCGCCACGATCCTGCTGGTGATTCTGGGCGAAAGTGCCAACCTGCTTTCGGTGGGCGCTGTAGATTTCGGCATCATCGTGGACTCGGCCGTAATCCTCGTAGAGAATATCTTCCGAAATTTCCAGCGCAATCACGAGGAACGTGAGGACCTGCTAAAACGCCTGGCGCATGGCGCCTGGGGGCCTGACCCAACCCAAATCGCGGATCCTGCAATGCCCGGGCATGGTTGGACGCACCGCCTGCGCTTGATCCTGATTAGCGCGCTCCAGGTGGATAAGGCGGTTCTATTCTCCGCCCTCATCACAGTTGCCGGTTTCGTGCCCCTGTTCACCATGCAGGGCGTCGAGGGTCAGATTTTCGGACCCATGGCCCGCACCTACGGCTACGCACTGGCGGGGGCTCTAATCGCGACCTTCACAGTCACTCCGGTGATTGCTTCGTTCTTGCTCCCGGCGCGAGTGAAAGAAGTTGAGACGATCGTCGTCCGCACTTTGCACCGTTTGTACGATCCTGCCTTGCGTTTTGCTTTGTCCCATCGCGCTCTCGTCGTTGGAATCGAATTGGCCGTCTCTTTGGGAACCTTCTTCCTGATCGCCCCCCGTCTGGGTAGCGAATTTCTTCCCCACCTGGAAGAAGGCAACTTTTGGATTCGCGCTTCCATGCCCATTACGCTTTCCCTGGAGGATGGCGAGGCAGCCACGCGCAAAATGCGCGAGATTCTGATGCGGCATCCCGAAGTCCTCACGGTCGTTTCGCAGCATGGCCGGCCCGACGACGGCAGCGACGCTTCTCCGTTTTCGAATGTCGAATTGTTTGCGCCGCTGAAACCTTTTGACGAATGGCCCCGAGGCCTGGACAAAGAGAAACTCACCGAACAGATTCAAGCCGAGTTTAACAACGAACTGCCGGGAGTCGTCTTCAATTTTTCGCAATACATCGAAGACAACATTGAAGAAGGCATCTCGGGCGTCAAAGGGGTGAATTCGGTCAAGATCGTGGGCCCCAATCTTGAAGTCCTGACCAAGCTTGCCGAGCAAGTCCGCGACCAGATGAGCCAGGTTCGTGGCGTTACAGATCTCGGCATCTTCCCGGTGCTGGGCCAGCCGAACCTGAACATCAAAGTCGATCGTGAGAAGGCCGCGCGCTATGGCCTAAATTCCGGTGACGTAAACTCGGTCATTCAGGCTGCAATGGGCGGCGCGGTAGCGAGCGAGGTCCTGGAAGGCGACCGGCAGTTCGATCTCGTGGTCCGCTACACGCCAGAATACCGCGACAGCATCGACAAAATTCGCAACATTAAAGTCGCGTACACAACCGCCAGCGGTGCCACTGCTTACATCCCCTTGAGCGAACTGGCCACCATCAGCCTCGATACCGGCGCGGCATGGATTTATCACGAGAGCGTGCAACGCTTCATTCCGGTCAAGTTCAGCGTTCGCGGCCGCGACCTGGGCGGCACGGTCGAGGATGCACAACAGCGCATCACGAACAACGTAAAACTCCCCTCCGGATACCATCTCATCTGGGCCGGCGAGTTCGGCGATCTTCAGGAAGCCAAGAAGCGTTTAGAGATCATTGTCCCGATCAGCTTCATTCTGATTGCCGGGGCGCTGTACAGCTTGTTCAACAATTTCCGCGACTCCATTCTGGCGCTTGCGGGCATTCCTGACGCAATCGTAGGCGGCATCCTCGCCCTCTACGTCTCCGGCCTCAATTTCAGCATCTCCGCCGCTATCGGTTTCGTCTCGCTGTTCGGCGTGTCTGTAATGGACGGAATCCTGATGATCACTTTCTACAATCAGGAGCGCGCACACGGCTTCGCGCCCGTAGATGCGATGTACCGCGCCGCCTCAACACGCATGCGGCCCTTGCTGATGACGGCTCTCTCGGCTTGCATTGGTCTGTTCCCCGCGGCAATTTCAACGGGGATCGGCAGCCAGGTACAGCGCCCGCTCGCGACCGTAATCGTGGGCGGAATGTTAGTTGGCCCAGTCATGCTGCTTCTCGCCGTGCCTGCACTGCGAATGCTGTTCCTGGGCGGCGAAAACCACATAGGCCCGCACCAATCGGAGGCGAAGGAATCATAATGAAGATTTCTTGCCTTGTTCTTTGGGTGATTAGCGGCGCGCTGACGCTCGCTGCCAGTGAGGCGACCGCGTCGAATCCAGCGCCACAGCAGTCACAGGCTGCCGCGAACACACCCGGCGAACATCTAAGTGATGCTGCTTCTTCCGACGGTGCGAAACCACCGGCAAGCACAGTGCGAGCTGGCAAACGCGGAGTCCAGCATGGCACTGCAAAGCCGAAACGCGTGCCAACCCCCGCCAGCGTGGCGAAAACGAATCGGCTCAAACACCCTCCGAACGCCCAGGCGAGGTCTACGACTGCAACTCGTCGCACTCCGCCTCAGTCCGGATTAAGCCAGTCCGGCGTGGTTGCGAAAAAAAGATCGATCCAGGACAAACCAGTGACCAGCGCTTCCGCTGTGCAGCGGCAAAGTATGTTCCCGTCCTCCTCTCCGTCGCTCGATAGTCTGCGCCATCGTGGTCCCAACCCTGCGGTGATCGGCGGACTCGGAACTTCAAAAGCCAGCGCGACAGGAGCGATCAACGGAAGCCATATCAGCCGCAAGCCCTAAGGAATAGACTTGATGATTCTGACTCGCAAATCGCGCATCTTCCAATTACCAGCGACTTTCGCATTGCTCGTCACCTCCGCTTGCGTGGTCGGGCCGAAGTTCAAGAAGCCTGCCGCTCCCGATGTCAGCGGCTACACTCCGGCTCCGATTACGACCACCACCGCCACGCCTAACGTTGCGGGCGGGGAAGCACAACATCTCGCTGAGGGTGGCGACATTCCCGGAGATTGGTGGACCTTGTTTCATTCCAGACCGCTCAACGACTTGATCGAACGCGCGCTGAAAGCCAATCCCGACCTCAAGGCGGCGCAAGCGGCGTTACTGGTGGCAAGAGAGAACGTGCTGGCACAGCGGGGCGCCTACTATCCGAGTGTGTCGGGCAGTTTTTCGGCAACGCGCGCCAAGACGTCCAATGAACTTTCGCCCGTACCGAACGCCAGCGTTTTTCAGTACAGCCTCTTCACCCCGGAGGTGAGCGTTTCGTTCGTCCCGGATGTCTTCGGCTTGAACCGGCGAACGGTCGAGTCTTTGAAAGCGCAGCAGGAACAAGCCCGCTTTGCCTTGGCAGCAACCAATATCACACTCAGTTCCAATGTCGCCGCCGCAGCCATCCAAGAGGCTTCGCTGCGGGCACAAATTGATGCGACCAACGAGCTGATCAAAATCAACGCGAATATGTTAGAGATCTTCCGCGGCCAGTATGCCAAGGGATACGCCAGCGAACTCGACGTGGCGGCGCAGGAATCACAGCTCGCGCAAGTCGCCGCCACGTTGCCTCCGCTGCTCAAGCAGTTGGCGCAGCAGCGAGACTTACTGACTGTGTTGGCGGGCGGGTTTCCTGACAAGGATATGGCAGAAAAGTTTGAACTTTCGAGTTTGCAGCTTCCCCAGGAACTCCCGTTGAGCCTTCCCTCGAAACTGGTGGAGCAACGCCCGGATGTGCGTCAAGCGGAAGAGAATCTGCATTCCGCTAGCGCCTTGATTGGAGTGGCGCGTGCCAACCGGCTCCCGAGCTTTAACCTGACGGGTGACATCGGCAGCATGGCGCTCGCCTTCGGCAACATATTTTCAGCTGGCAATGGCTTTCGGGACGTAGGCGCCAGCGTCACGCAGCCCATCTTCCTGGGCGGAACTCTGATGCATCGGGAGCGTGCCGCCCGAGCGGCTTATGTTCAGGCCGACGAACAATATCGCAGCACTGTGTTGACCGCATTTCAGAATGTCGCCGACGCGCTACACGCGCTCGAACAGGACGCCGACGGTCTCAAGGCTGCGGTAGCCGCAAGGGATGCCGCCAAAGTGACGCTTGATCTTACTACGCGGCAAACGCAGGCCGGCTATTTGAGCTATCTAGCCTTGTTAAGCGCAGAACAGGCCTACCAGCAAGCCGTTATTAACCTCGTGCAGGCTCAGTCCAATCGTTACGCCGACACGGCCGCATTGTTTCAGGCGCTCGGCGGTGGATGGTGGAACCGCCCGGATGTACCAAAGAGTTAATTAGAGGAATTCTGTAAGTTAGGTGCTCCCCGCAGAGCGGAAACTACCTCGGCGGCGATGCCACTGCCAACGGAGGCGTGCTGCTGAACCGTGCGCGACGACTTGTCGTCGATCTTACTGCCTGCCCGGAATAGCCGGAAGATTTTGGCGCGGGTCGAGGAAACTCTGCCAAGGCGCGCGCCCGCGCTACGCTGCCTTCATCCGGGGCAGGCAGGGGTTCTAAAGGCCGATTCCAACGCGGAGCACGGCTCCCATCTCCACTACGGAGCCCGGCCCTCATGAGATTCAATCGCCACCGGGCGCGGGCGGGTTCGGGGCGGCCAAGGCCTCCGCTTCAGCCAGTCCCTGCATCACCTGCTTTTTTCTCTGGATCTTGCGGATAGTAGCTGTGATAGCTGTCTTCCCACCGGCGCTCCAACGTGACCGGTAAGTTGATAGGTACTGGACAGCAACCAACGGTGGCGAACAGAGCTTGCACTACGTCGAAGGAGGCTCATTCTATCCGTCGACCGGCTCAAATACGGCGTAGTTCGATCGGAGGAATGGCGATTTCCTTCAGCAACTTCTTCCTTCGCGCACTCGGGGCCGTACTCAGAATTTCGTGCCGCTTTTCGCCGACCCGCCTTACGAACGCAGCCCATTCCGGGCCGAATTGCCGGGCCAGTTCTTTGCGCAGGCGGGCAGACAGCGCGGGACTACATCCACTTGTGGAAACCGCGATCTGTAGTGGTCCCCGGCGCACGACTGCGGGATAGAAGAAGTCGCAATTCTCCGGATCATCGACAGAATTACAGAGAACTTCGTGGGCCTGGCAGAAGCGGAAAACAGATTCATTGGTGGAGGGTGAGTCGGTAGCCGCAATTGCCAAGAATGCACCCCTCAGATCGTGCGGGGAAAACCGCCGTCGGCGCCAAACCAGCTTACCGGCATTGGCCCTCTCGCGGATCCGGCGAACCGCCTTGGGACCAATCACGACGACCCTTGCGCCGCAGGACAGCAAGCCCTCGATCTTGGCCACTGCCACGTCTCCGGCGCCGATGACCACGCACTTGCGTCCAGCCAGCTTGATCATCAGCGGAAACAAGTTCTGGTTGCTGGTCTTCATCGTTCCGGACCATGGTAACCCACCCGCAATCTCCTTCCCTTCAATCAATTCACCAACTGTGCAGAATGTTGCACCTGCGCCCCCGTCCTGCCGACAGTTTGGCCAAGTGTGATGCTGATCACAGACAGAACCCAGCATTCTCTATTAGTGTGATGCACATTATAGGCATTACTTCCTGGACGTCCATCCCCCGGTCGTCCCCTGGTTCGGAGATACGTAATGGCAAGCAAGAATAATGAGGATGGCGACTGTTCCTGTAAGAAGACGCCTCTGCTCGATGAGCTCGAAAAAGGGCCCTGGCCCAGCTTTGTCAAAGAAATAAAGTCCGCCGCAGAGACCAGCAAGAGCGCGCAGGATCTGCTCGGACAGCTCGAGCTCTCCTACGAAGAGAAGAAAGGTCACTGGAAGCATGGCGGGTTAGTGGGAGTGCTCGGTTACGGTGGCGGCGTCATCGGGCGTTATAGCGATGTCGGCGAGCAATTCCCGAACGTAGCCCATTTCCATACCATGCGGGTCAATCATCCCGCGGGGTGGTTTTACACGAGCGCCGCGCTACGCACAATCTGCGACATCTGGGAACGTCACGGGTCCGGGCTTACCAACATGCATGGCTCAACCGGCGACATCATCCTGCTGGGCACGACCACGCCGCAACTCGAGCCCACCTTTCAGGAGCTGGCGCAAGCGGGATTTGACCTGGGCGGTTCCGGTTCCTCCATGCGCACGCCTTCCTGTTGCGTCGGCATGGCGCGATGCGAATGGGCCTGCTATGACGCGATGAAGCTGTGCTACGACCTGACCATGGCCTACCAGGACGAGATGCACCGTCCGCCCTTCCCCTACAAATTCAAGCTCAAATGCGCGGGGTGTCCCAATGACTGCGTAGCGTCGATTGCGCGAGCCGACCTCTCCATTATCGGCACGTGGCGGGACGATATTCAGGTGGACGACGCCGAAGTCACACAGTACGCCGCTGCGGGAGTGTCGACCCAAAAGCACGTTTGCGATCTCTGCCCTACGAAATGCATGGAGTGGGATGGCAAGAAACTCGCGATTGACAACCGGAACTGCGTGCGCTGCATGCATTGCATCAACGTCATGCCCAAGGCGCTGCGGCCGGGCAGCGACCGCGGCGCTGTGATCATGATCGGCGGAAAGGCGCCCATCATGCAGGGCGCGCTGCTTTCTTCCGTGTTGATACCCTTCGTGCCCGCCGCCGAGTTGATGGAAACGCTGCAGGAACTGATCGGCCGGATCTGGGATTTCTGGAATGAGTACGGCAACAACCGCGAGCGGGTCGGCGAACTCGTACAGAGGGTCGGTCTGCCGGCCTTCCTCGACGGCATTGGCCTCGATCCGGTCCCGGAGATGATCGCCTCGCCCCGAGACAATCCTTACATCTACTTTCAGGCACGGAAGGGGGCACAACCATGAGCACGGCACCGAAGCGGATCACCGACATCGGCCCGCCGCGTTACGACAAGTATCTGCCGCCCCTGATCCTGAAGAACTATGGGCAATGGAAGTTTCACGAGAACATTGCTCCGGGGATTTACTGCCACGTCGCGGAGTCCGGCGACAGAATCTACACCGTGCGCGCGGGTTCACCTCGCCTTCTGAGCGTGGGAACACTCCGCATATTTGCGGATCTCGCCGACAAATATTGTGGCGGCTATCTGCGCTTTACCAGCCGCAATAACGTCGAGTTTCTTCTCGACGACCCCGCGCAGATTGAGCCGCTCCGGCAGGAGCTGCAGTCGCTTGGATTTCCCGTAGGCGGCACGAACAACGCCATCAGCAACATCGTGCACACGCAAGGCTGGATTCACTGCCACTCCTCGGCCACCGATGCGTCCGGCCTGGTGAAGTGCGTAATGGATGCGGTGTATGAGCGCTTTACCCATGAGGATTTGCCGGCAAAGGTTCGGATCGCCGTGGCCTGCTGCCTGAATATGTGCGGTGCCGTTCATTGTTCCGATATCGCTATCTTGGGCGTGCACCGTCTTCCACCCAAGGTCCAAAAGGACCAGATCCGGCGAGTATGTGAAGTTCCGACTCTGATTGCGTCGTGTCCGACAGGGGCGATCCGGCCAGAAACCACTGCCGAGGGTAAACCCTCGGTCAGCGTGATTGAAGGCCAGTGCATGTATTGCGGCAACTGCTACACGGTTTGCCCAGCGATGCCGATGAACGACCCGGACAATGACGGTCTGTCAATCTGGGTGGGCGGCAAGGTGAGCAACGCGCGGACTGCGCCAAAGTTTTCCAAGCTGGCGATTCCGTTTTTGCCGAATCATCCGCCGCGCTGGCCCGAGGTTGTCGAAGCGGTGGTGAAGATTCTCGATGTATATGCCAACAACGCCCGCAAGTATGAGCGGGTGGGCGAGTGGATCGACCGGATCGGCTGGCCTCGATTCTTCCAGCTTACGGGAATTGAATTCACCCGGTATCACATCGATGACTTCAAACATGCCGGACTGACCTATGCGCGGTCGGCACATGTGCGGTACTGAGTTAGGCGGTTCCCTCCCCAAATAAGAGGAAAGAACGGATGGGGTTATTCAAAGAAGTAAGAAAGCCGGTTATTAAGGTTGCACCTGCCGGTGTGGGCGAGATCAGCCCATTGCGGCCCCTCTTTGTGGCGAAGTCGGCTCCCTGCTCCTCCGGTTGTCCCAACGGCAACCAGATTCGCGACTTATTAGTAATGATCGCGCAGGCGAAAGACTACGGCCTGACTACCGAGCAGGCATTCGAGAAGGCATGGAATCGTATCGTCGAAAGGAATCCGCTGCCGGCGATTACGGGCCGAGTTTGCCCTCATCCGTGCGAGGACGCCTGCAACCGCAATGCGAAAGACGGGGCCGTTGCGTTTCATGAGATCGAACGCATGCTTGGCGATTTTGGCATCGCCAGGAAACTGAAACTCCCACGCATTACGAGCGACGCGCGTCCGCAGAAGATCGCCGTGGTTGGGGCGGGCCCGGCAGGTTTGTCTTGCGCGTACCAACTCGCCCGCCGCGGATATGGGGTCACGATCTTCGAGAGTCTTTCCCTGCCGGGTGGCCTGCTGCGCTATGGCATCCCGGAATTTCGTTTGCAGCGTGATGTTCTGGAAGCGGAAATCGGCCGGATTCTCCGCTTGGGAATTGAGCTGCGGTGCAATTGCCGAATTGGAAGTGATATCTCGCTGGAGCAACTCCGCGGCGACTACAACGCCGTATTTGTCGGAACGGGGGCGTGGAAGCCCATGCCGCTCCATGTGCCGGGCGAGAGCGCCAGCAATGTGATGGGCGCGGTCGATTTCTTGCGCCGTGTGAATGCGAACGAAGACATCGAACTCGGCCGGAAGGTAGTGGTTGTGGGCGCCGGCTTGACTGCGATCGATGTGGCTTATATCGCCCAAGGACGTAGCGCTCACGTCACCATGGTCGCCGCCGAGATCACCGCAGACAAAGCCGAGATAACTGCGTTGCAAGAAAAAGGCGTCCGCGTGGAAGCGCCCGCGGTTCCGGTGGCAATTATTGCGAAAGACGGCCGCGCCAAAGCCGTGCGCAGCGCCTACCTGAGCGGCACAGGGGCAGAACCGATCGAGTTTGATCTGGATGCGGACTTCGTCATCGTCGCTACAAACCGGGAGCCGGATCTTCACGGCTTTGAACGCGTTTCGGATGGCCACAGTTGGTTTCGTATTGACAACTTCGGCAGAGCGGGGGCGGGGCTCTTTGCCGGTGGCGATGGCACGGGTTTGAGCACAGTCACCGGCGCCATTGCACAGGGACGCCTGGCCGCCGAAACGATGGATCGGGAATTTCAGGGCTTGGAGCCGGAGAAGTCCATCCCGGTTCCGGTCATGACTCCCGACAAGATGAAGCTGGACTGGTACCAGGCTGCACCACGACGCCTGCCAACCAATGGCACGGGGCACCTCTCCGACCCCATTCATGCGACGGGACGGAATGAAGAGGCGTTGGTAAACGAGGCCAAGCGGTGCATGTCGTGCGGGATGTGCATGGACTGTGAAACCTGCTGGATGTACTGCAGCAACAACTGCTTTGTCCGGCTGCCGAAGGGCCAACATAGCAGCATCAAGATCGAACTGTGCAACGGCTGCAAGAAGTGCGCAGAGGCCTGTCCATCGGGCTATATCGAGCTGTTTTAAGAAAAAGGAGCGAACTGATGCCGGAGTTTGTCATCGAAGGGCGAAGCTACGAAGTGGATGAGGACGGTTTCTTGCAAGAGCCGGAACGCTGGAATGAAGAAGTCGCGAAGGACTTCGCCGGTACAGAAGCGGTCACTGAGCTAACCGACGGCCACTGGAAAGTCATCAACTACATTCGCAACTACTACCTCGAGTTTGGAATCGCCCCCATGATTCGCAAGTTGTGCAAGGAAACCGGATACAAGCTGAAAGAAATCTATGGACTCTTCCCCTCCGGCCCAGCAAAGGGAGCATGCAAGCTGGCTGGACTGCCGAAGCCGACGGGTTGTGTGTAAAGGACCATGAACATCGAGCGCGAAATCTTGGAAAGGTGGATCGGGACGTTGGCCGATTCGCATTCCCAGATGTCTGCCTCCCTGCTTGCACCCAAGCCGGATCCGTTCCGTAATCCGGTGGGATATGCGATCCGCACAAGCATGGGGGAGCTTTGGAAGCAGTTGAAAGGTGACATGGATCCGCAAGCGGTCGACTCGGCCCTTGACGTGGTACTGCGTATCCGCGCCGTACAGGACTTGTCAGCGACCGAGGCTGTGGGTTTTGTAGTTCGCTTGCGGCCCATTCTGCGCCAACTGTCCGCGACATCTGAGTTCGCATCATTCGACGAGCGGATTGATCAGCTTGCGCTGGCTGCCTTCGACAAGTACGTGCAGTGCCGGGATCAGCTTCGCGCCGCACGTCTCCACGAAATAGGACGGCTGACGCATCCACACCGGTCAAGGGGAAGGGTTGGCGTATGAATGCATTCCGCGGACTGATTGCCGTTCTCGGGATTGCGTTACTGGCCGCGGCCACCGCGTGGCTCAACCTTTCTCGGGTCCTTGTGGTCATTCCGTATCTCGCGTTCGTTTTCTTTCTGGTTGGCTTCAGTTATCGCATTCTGCTTTGGGCGGGTTCTCCTGTCCCGTTTCGCATCACCACGACCTGCGGCCAGCAGAAATCACTTCCCTGGATTAAGCACGCACCGTTGGAGAACCCATCGACGGGTTGGGGAGTGCTGGGCCGCATGTTCCTGGAGGTCTTCCTCTTTCGGTCCCTGTCGCGTAATAGCCGCGCACGGCTGAGAGATGGAAAAGTCAGTTTCCGCCCCGATCAATGGTTGTGGCTGGGAGCGTTGGCCTTCCACTGGTCGTTGCTTGTGATCCTGCTGCGGCATTTGCGTTTCTTCCTGCAGCCGATTCCCGCCATCGTCAACAGGATTGAGCGGATCGACGGGTTCCTCCAAATCGGATTCCCACACGTTTATCTCTCTGACCTGGTCATCGTCTGCGCGCTGGCGTACCTGATTACGCGCCGGCTTCATGATCCCCTGCTGCGTTTCGTGTCGTTGTTCTCAGACTATTTCGTGCTTGTTCTTCTGGGCGGGATCGTGCTCTCGGGTCTATTGATGCGGTTTGCATTTCGAGATGATTTGCTTGCCGTCAAACAGTTCGCGCTCAGTTTGGCTGCCTTGCGCCCGCATGTGCCCGCAACCGTGAGCCCGCTCTTTGTGATCCACCTGCTTTTGGTCAGCACGCTGGTGGCTTACTTTCCTGCCAGCAAGCTCGTGCACATGGCCGGAGTTTTCCTTAGTCCGACACGAAACCTGGCGAACAACAACCGGGCCAAACGCCACGTCAACCCGTGGAATGCTCCCGTCGTGAGTCGCTCCTACGCGGATTGGGAGCACGACTTTCAGGACAAGTTGAGAGCGGCCGCGATTTCGCTCGAGGTAAAGGATGCCGGAAAAGCTGTTACAGATTGAACAGGCGCCGCCGCGCGGCGACTGGACCGACGCCACGGTCCCGTTTCGCAAGGGCTTCTTCTGTTACGGCGGGACCCCAAAGAGCGTGTCCGCTCTCGGTCTGCCCAATCCGCGCAAGTGGCAGCCCTTCGACCCTGACTGGCAGCTTCCCTCGGGCTGGAAGGAGACAATCCTCGCCGGCATGAAAGAGCGGCTGGACAAGTACCGCTCCTTCCGCCTCTTCATGGACATTTGCGTTCGGTGCGGCGCGTGTTTCGACAAGTGCCATTTCTATCTCGGCTCTGGCGATCCCAAGAACATGCCGGCCCTGCGCGCTGAGTTGTTGCGTTCGATCTATCGCCGTTACTTCACAACCAGCGGAAAATTCTTTGGCGCGCTTGCCGGCGGCCGGGAACTAACCGAAGACGTAATCAAGGAGTGGTTCTACTACTTCTACCAGTGCACGGAGTGCCGCCGCTGCTCGGTGTTTTGTCCTTACGGAATCGATACCGCCGAGATCACCATGATTGCCCGCGAACTGCTGGATTCCATCGGCTGCAGCATCAACTGGGTGATCGAACCCGCGGCCAATTGTTTCCGCACCGGGAACCACCTGGGAATCCAGCCGCACGCTTTCAAGGACAGCATTCAATTCGCCGCCGATGAGGTCAAAGAACTCACCGGGATCACGATCGACGTTCCCATTAACCGCAAGGGAGCGGAAGTCCTGTTTGTGATGCCGTCCGCCGATTACTTCGGAGAGCCGCACTTCTACACTCTGCTCGGCTACCTGATGATGTTTCATGAGGTCGGCCTCGACTACACGGTCAGCGCATTTGCTTCCGAAGGTGGGAATTTTGGCCTTTTCTCATCGCATGAACTCACCAAGCGGCTGAACGCCAAGATTTACGAAGAGGCAAAGCGGCTCGGGGTCAAATGGATCCTGGGTGGGGAATGCGGTCACATGTGGCGCGTCCTGCACCAGTACATGGACACCATGAACGGGCCGGCTGATTTCCTTGAGCCTCCGGTTTCACCCGTTACGGGTACCCGTTTCGAAAACGCGCGATCCACTTGCGCGGTCCATATCTGCGAGTTCACCGCCGACCTGCTCTATCACAACAAGCTGCGGGTAGACCCCAGCCGGAACGACCGCTGGAAGGTCACGTTTCACGACTCGTGCAACCCGTCCCGCGCGATGGGGCTGCTCGAGGAACCGCGCTACATCCTGAAGCGCGTTTGCAGGAGTTTCCACGAAATGCCCGAGGACACGATCCGCGAAAAGACTTTCTGCTGCGGAAGCGGAGCCGGTCTGGGCACGGATGAAAACCTGGAAGCCCGGCTGCGAGGGGGCTTCCCGCGCGCCAATGCGGTCAAGCACGTCAAGGAAACGCATGACGTTAATTTGCTCGCCTGCATTTGCGCGATCGACAAGGCGACGCTGCCCACGCTCATGGAGTATTGGGTGCCTGGTGTCGAAGTGGCTGGGGTTCACGAACTGCTGGGCAATGCTCTGGTAATGACAGGGGAAACGGAACGGACAACGGATCTTCGTGGAGAGCCACTGCCGGGAGGGAGCGAGCCATGAACGACCGGCCGTTCATCCTCGGCGGACTTATCGTCTTCGTCGTTTTCGTAACGATTCCTGTCTGGCGAAGCCTGGCCACGCCAAAGGTCACGCTGGCGGCGCCGCAATTGGCGGTTCCTGCCCGGGAAACACAGTGCGTCGCTCCCGTGAGCTACATGCGCACCTCTCACATGCAGCTGTTGCAAGAGTGGCGTGACGATGTGGTCCGCCGCCAGCAACGCCAATACATGGCATTCAACGGACGCACCTATCAGAAGGACTTGACGCGGACCTGCCTCTCGCGTTGTCACGGCAGCCGGAAAGAATTCTGTGACCGATGCCACGAGTACAACGGGGTTACGGCGCCGGACTGCTGGAACTGCCACAACGACGCTTTGCGCGCTGCAGGGGGCACCCGATGAAGATCACTCGCAAACGGTTCCTCCAGTTATCTGGCTTGTCGCTCATCGCCGTGGCGGCGAAGAGAATGGTGCGCGTGATGGCAGCCAGCACCTCGGCGCCGGAGAGCACCAAAACAGTTCGGTGGGGTATGGCAATTGATCTTGAGAAGTGCCGCCTGGATCAAGGCTGCGACGGATGCATCAAGGCTTGCCACTCGGGTCACAACGTGCCGCAATTCGCCGACCGGGCTCATGAGGTGAAGTGGATCTGGAAGCAGCCTTTCGAAGACGTATTCCCGTTCGCTGAAACTGAGTACACGCGGGAGGCGCACGCCAGCCAACCCGTGCTGCTGCTGTGCAACCACTGCGGCGATCCGCCATGTGTCGACGTGTGTCCGGTGGAGGCAACCTGGCGGACCGACACCGGTGTGGTCACCGTTGATTTTCATCGCTGCATCGGCTGCCGCTACTGCATGGCCGCCTGTCCCTACGGTTCGCGCAGCTTCAACTGGCAGGATCCGCGACCGGCGATCCCGGCGGTGAATCCCGACTTCCCCACGCGTACCAAGGGAGTGGTTGAGAAGTGCAACTTCTGTGAGGAGAGACTGGCCAAGAACCTGGCGCCACTGTGCGTCGAGGCTTGCCCAGAGAAAGCTCTGATTTTTGGAGATCTGGAACAAAAGGATTCGGAAATACGGAACGTATTGCGTTCGCGGTTTTCAGTGCAGCGCAAACCCGAACTTGGCACTGGTCCTTCGGTTTATTACCTGACGTAGCGATTGCCCATGTCGATGGTGGAACAAATTCTTGCAGGAAGCCACAGATACAAACTGTGGATCGGGGGACTTTTGCTGGTCGTCCTGGCCGGCCTGCTCTGTTACCTGCAACAGCTGTCACAAGGCCTGGTCATTACGGGATTAGGCCGGGATGTAACCTGGGGCCTGTACATCGCCCAGTTCACCTTCTTCGTCGGCATCGCTGCTTCCGCGGTGACGGTCGTATTGCCTTACTACCTGCACGACTACAAGCAGTTCGCACGCCTCACCATTCTGGGCGAACTCCTTGCCATTACCGCCGTCATCATGTCGGGGCTGTTCATTCTCGTCGATTTAGGCCAGCCGTCCCGAGTTTTGAACATCGTTCTGCATCCCCACCCGCAATCCGTAATGTTCTGGGACCTGATCGCGCTGAGCGGATACTTTCTGCTCAATGTCGTGATTGCAACCGGCACCATCAACGCGAGGCGGGAGCACGTTCCAACCTCCGGGTGGATAAGGACCCTGGCCCTGATTTCCATTCCATGGGCAATCAGTATCCACACCGTGACGGCGTTCCTGTTCAGTGGGCTACCCGGGCGGTCTTACTGGTTGACCGCAATTCTGGCCCCACGATTCCTGGCTTCCGCCTTTGCTTCAGGACCAGCACTCTTGATCCTGCTGTGTTTCACCGTCCGCAAACTGACTGGATTTGACGTCGGCAACGAGGCCCTTCACAAGCTGGCGGTGATTATCACCTACGCCGCCGCGATCAATGTCTTTTTTGTACTGGCGGAAGTATTCAGCGCCTTCTACAGCGAGATACCCGAATACGAAGCAGGGTTTGTTTATCTCTTCGTTGGTATGGGCGGAGACCGTCACCTCGTTCCCTGGATGTGGCTTTCCTTCGTGCTCTCTCTGGCAGCGCTGGTTCTGCTGCTGGTTCCGCGCTGGCAAAGTAAAGACCGCCTGCTGGCCGCGGCATGCCTCTGCATCTTTGTCTCGATCTGGCTCGAGAAAGGGCTGGGGCTGATCATCGGCGGCATGGTGCCCTCTCCCCTGGGGGCGATTACCCGGTACGCGCCAACGCTGCCCGAGTGGACGATCGTGCTCGGCATTTGGGCCATTGGCGCTCTGATGACCACCGCGTTTTTCAAAACCACGTTCTCGATCTGGGAGAGTAACGGCGGAGATTAATCGTCAAGGAGACCCACAATGTCAACCACAACCCCTGCAGCTGTACCCGAGAGCGCATCGCCACCGGAGGCGGCCATTGCCATCGCACAAAAAAGGCTGACTGAAGACTGGTTAGCCGTCTGGATCGGACTCTTCATATTCCTGCTTTCGTTGGCATTGCTGCTTGGGAAGGATGTGCTGGGATGGGCCGTTACAACATCGGTGTGGACAGTCCCAACGAAGGCACTCGCGCCGGCTTCGAGACAGTACGCCACGTTGCATCCACTGCTCGCGCTGGTGGCAACGTATCTATTCCTGCTTGGAATCCTGCTCGTAGCGGCCAAGGCCCTGCGCACCAACGTCGCACGGTTCGCCCAGGGATTCACCGCGGTATTCGTTTTGAGCTACGCCTGCTGGTTTCTTGGCAGCTGGGCCTATATCGCCGCCACACCCGACAAGCGTGCCGGGCTGAAGATCTCATGGTCGCTTAGCCTCACCAATGAGTCGGGGTTCATCATCGCCCTGATTGCGGGCTTGCTGGTCGGTAACTTCCTGCCCGGAGCCGCCCGGTCTTTGAAGGAGGCTATTCGGCCGGAACTGTATATCAAGATCGGCATCGTGATCCTCGGCGGATTCCTCGGGATTGCGGCACTGGAACAACGGCAACTGGCCGCATCCGTCATGCTGCGTGGCGTTTGCGCCATCATCGAGGCGTACCTGATTTACTGGCCCATCGTGTACTTCGTTTCGCGGCGCTATTTTGGCTTCAGCCGGGAATGGGCTGCGCCGTTGGCGTCCGGCATTTCCATTTGTGGCGTTTCGGCGGCGATCGCGACCGGCAGCGCGATCCGGGCGCGTCCCGTCGTGCCCATCATGGTTTCGTCGCTGGTTGTCATCTTCGCGGTCATTGAGCTCATTCTGCTTCCCTTCGCGGCGCAGCACTATCTGAGCGGCCAGCCGATGGTCGCGGCCGCATGGATGGGACTCGCGGTAAAGACCGACGGAGCGGCGGTCGCCAGTGGCGCTATCGCGGACTCACTCATTCGAGCGAAGGCAGCAGCATCGGGTGTGATGTTCCAACCCGGATGGATACTCGGCGTCAGCACGACAGTGAAGGTCTTCATCGATGTCTTCATCGGCGTTTGGGCGTTCATCCTTGCCTGGATCTGGTCATCGAAAATCGAACGCCGCCAGGGAGATCAGGTACGGTTCGTGGAGATCTGGCAGCGTTTCCCGACGTTCATCCTGGGCTACGCCGCGACCTTCCTGATCGTGCTTGCCATCGGCATGGCGGTGCCCGGTCTTGCGCCCAAGATTAAGTCTGCAATGGGGCAAGCGAATGTGTTCCGCTCCATCTTCTTCCTGATGACGTTCTTTGCCATCGGCGTGATGTCGAACTTCCGCCGGCTATGGCAGGAGGGCTTTGCGAAGCTGGCTGCGGTCTACGTCCTCTGTCTGTTCGGATACATCATCTGGGTTGGACTGCTGATTTCCTGGTTGTTCTTCCACGGCGTATTACCGCCGATCGCGAAAGGGTGAACTATGTCAGAACCACGCATGAGTGAAGAACTTGAACGAATGAAGACCGAGTACGAACCGCTTCTTCCGATTGAACGCAAGCTGATCTGGTGGACATTCGGAAGCGGGGTCGTCTTGTTGGCACTTTTCGTGTTCATCAGTCGAGCAGTTTCCTAAGAACGCGCTGGCACGAGCCGCATCGGCAAGCGGATGGCCTGCGGCTGTGCCGGTGGTGACGGAGTGGATCGGAGGAAGTGTTGGCGACGACAAGCGGCAAAGTCTACTTAGTGGGAGCGGGGCCGGGGCATCCGGATCTTCTTACCGTCAGGGCCGTACGACTCATCCAGGCAGCTGACGTCATCGTCTACGACCGCCTGATCCAGCAGGAAGTTCTGGCCCTGGCCAAGCCCACTGCCCGGAAGATCTTCATGGGCAAAGCGCTGGGGAAACATGCCTCGCGGCAGAGCAAGATTCATGAATTGCTCGTCCAGCAGGCGAAACTGGGCAAGGTGGTGATTCGCCTCAAAGGCGGAGATCCGTTCCTGTTTGGCCGCGGTGGCGAGGAGGCTGAATATCTGGTCGAGCACGGGGTCGCGTTCGAAGTCGTCCCCGGCGTCTCTTCCTGCCTCTCAGCGCCGCTGAGCGCCGGCATTCCAGTCACTCATCGGGATGTCGCGTCCTCAGTGGTAATCGTCACCGGGCACAATTCTTGCGGACACGACGACCGCAACGACTGGCAGGCACTGAGTAAAGTGGACACGTTGGTAGTCCTGATGAGTGTGCACAACGTTGGACGCATCACGCAGGCTTTGATCGACGCTGGGCGCTCATGTGACACCCCGGCTGCCATGGTCCAGATGGCGTTCTGGCCCGGACAGCAAGTCGTGGTGGGCACTTTGGAGACCATTGCGGAAGAAGTTCGCCGTGCGCGAGTGGAGGCACCCGCCACGCTGGTAATCGGCGAGGTCGTGCGTCTGCGCGAAAAGTTGAAACAGGATTCCGCGGGCGCGGCCTACGATTGGCAACGGTCGATTTTGGACATGCTCGTGCCTGTCGGCGGGCAGCCTGAAGACCACAGTTGGAATCTCTCAGAACAAGATGACGATGATTCGCCACGGGCAGCTGCATTTGAGGAGGAGGTTTTATGACGGACGCCTCTCCGCTGAGGGTCGAGATTGTGGCCGATGACATGTTCGCGTTGGTGAAAGAGTGTACCGGCAAGCGGAAGCTCAAGGCCGGCGACCTGACCAAGGCCATGATCGCAAAACACGGCGAACCCGTATGCGACAAGGAGACCTGCAGGAAGGCGATCCGGATGCTCATTGACTCCGGCCGTTGCATCTACACGTATCTTGGCGGCTCCTACATCGAGCTGCCATCGCCGCCTGAAGACGCGCAGCAATTATGATGGCAGCTAGACCATGGGCGATCTGAGGACATTTCCAAGGTTGGTCATCGGCGGGATGTCCGGCAGTTCCGGCAAGACCATCGTCTCCCTGGGCCTGATGCACCTGCTCCGGCGCGCAGGCGTCGAGGTGCGCGCTTTCAAAAAGGGACCCGACTACATTGACGCCGCCTGGCTTGCCTGGGCCTCCTCCCACACGGCCAGGAATCTGGACACATTTCTGATGGGGCCGGAACGCGTTGTGGAGTCCTTCATTCATCACGCAACTTCCTCCGGCATGAACGTCATCGAGGGCAATCGAGGTCTGTTCGACGGGTACGATGCCGCCGGCACCCATAGTACGGCCGCGCTGGCCCGCTGTCTTTCCGCTCCAGTTCTCCTGGTGGTAAACGCCAGCAAGGTCACTCGCACCGCCGCTGCATTTGTCCTGGGCTGTCAGAAGCTTGATCTCTCCCTTGCGATCCGAGGCGTGATCTTGAACAACGTCAGTGGCGAACGTCACCGCGACGTGACGCGTGACGCGATCGAGTCGGCCTGTGGCATTCCGGTCGTGGGATGTCTGCCTCAGGTCAAGAGTGGTCTATTGCCGGAACGGCATTTGGGATTGGTCCCTCCGCAGGAGCACTTCACCACCGAGAAACTCGGCCAGGATCTCTTGCAGCTGGCGGAGGGCCGACTTGACGTGGATGCAACCTTGTCCATCGGGCGGGACGCACCGCCATTACCATGGATCCAGGAACCCAGCCCTACGCCGCCCACTACATCCACCGTGACCATCGGCTACCTGAAGGATGCTGCCTTCACCTTTTACTATCCAGACAATCTGGAGACGCTGGAACAGTCGGGCGCCTCACTGGTTCCGGTCTCCGCCCTGGACGCCACCGCACTACCGGAGAATCTGCAGGCCCTCTATATCGGAGGCGGTTTTCCGGAAACGCATGCGCGGGCATTAGCTGGGAACACTCCGTTCCTGCAATCTCTGCGGAATGCAGCCCTGCGCGGTTTACCAATCTACGCGGAGTGTGGCGGCCTGATCCTGCTGGCCAGGAATCTGTTGTGGAAAGGCGATCGTTATCCGATGGCGGCAGTTTTCCCGTTTGATGTGGGGGTTTGTGACTCCCCGCAAGGCCACGGCTACAGCGAATTGCGCGTGGTGGCGCCGAATCCGTTCTTCCCAACGGGAATGACTCTCCGAGGCCATGAATTTCACTATTCGCGCATCGTGCCCTGCGCTGAAACAATCTCAACCGCCTGCCTCGTCGAACGGGGTACGGGATGCTTTGACAAGCGCGAGTTCGTTATGACCAACAATGTGGTCGCAACCTACACGCATATGCACGCTGTAGGAACGCCAGAGTGGGCCGCGGGGATGGTCAACGCGGCGAGGAGTTTTGCGCCCCCGCGAGATTCTCGCAACTGAAGAGTGAACAACCGCAGAGATACGACTGCGGCACTCTGCGCCGCCTGCCAACAGATCCAGGCAAATTGAATTATGCCCTCAGTCGTACAGGCTGTTCTTCTGCAATAGCAATCGGCACTACCTGCGCCGGTTTGATAGCCCGTTCTCGCGACCAGCGGGCGATTTCGGAGACGCCATGGATGGCAGCATCGACGTCAGCATCGGTGTTGAACGCGCCGACCGAGAAGCGCACCCCGCCATGATTCTCGACCAGGCCGAGTTGTCTATGAACCAGCGGAGCGCAGTGCAGACCCGTGCGAGTGGCGATATTGTGGTCCACGTCGAGGATTGTGCCAACATCCGCCGGATCGACCCCCGCCATGTTCATCAGGATGGTCGAGAGATGATTCTGCAGGTTGTCACAACAGTACAACTGAACCCCGTCAATCGCCTGCAGTCCCTCCACGAGTTTGCTGGCGAGCCTCATCTCGCGGGCATGGACGTGCTTCATGTCGTTTTCCTCAAGCCAGTCCTGGCCAGCCCATAGCGAGGCCACGCCTACCATGTTGGGAGTTCCGAACTCCAGCCGCCACGGGTATTCCTCGAGGTGGTACGGTTCCACCGATCGAACCCCGGTGCCGCCGGCGCGCACCTGGCGGACCTCGACGTGCTTCCGAATGCACAGCCCACCAATGCCCATGCTGCCCATCAGCGCCTTGTGCCCGGTAAAGGCCACGACATCGATGTTCATTTCCTTCATGCGAATGGGAATGATCCCTGCAGTCTGGGCCGAATCGACCACAAAAGTGAGTCTATGTTCACGGCAGATGCTGCCGATTTCTTTGAGCGGCTGCACCGTGCCGATGACGTTGGAGCCGTGATTCACAATCACGACTTTCGTGTTGCTGCGAATCGCTCGACGCACGTCATCCGGGTTGATGAACCCTGCTGCGTCAAAGGGTAAATAGGTGGCTTCGCAGCCATGATCGCGGACCATGTGGTTGACCGGACGGATTACAGAGTTGTGCTCCAGATTGGTCGTGAGGACGTGGTCGCCGGGGTTGAGTACGCCGGGAATGATCAGGTTCAGAGCATCGGTGACGTTGTAGGAAAAGATGAGTCTCTCCGGAGCGTCCTCATCCCCGCCGAAGAACTTCGTCAGGCGCTGACGAAGATTGGTGAGCAGGGAGCCTGCCTCAATGGCAAGATCGTAGCCGCTGCGTCCTGGATTCACACCCTGAGTACGATAGAAGTGATCCATGAAGCGGTAGACACTTTCCGGTTTTGGCCATACCGTCGCTGCGTTATCGAAGTAAATCAAATCGTGTTTCATGGTCCCTCTCCCTTGACCCGCTCCGGTCAACTATTGCCTAACTATTGCCTATTACAACAATAGGCATACTTACTCTTTAACTTGCAATTCTCCGACCAATATCCCTGGTGTTGCGCCTACAAGTTCTTTGGTTTCAGCATATTACCGCGGGTGAGCAGAGCCCCATCCCGGTGTGAATTACATTGCACCTTACTTGCACAAGATGTCCAACAAGTTCTTGTTGCCATGCAAGCCCGTTGCTTCCTTCTTCCCGATTCGGTTCGCGTAAGAAGGTTTACCCGAAGTAGTATGCAGCATCGGCTGGACGCGCCACCCGTGGGAACCACAGCGGACGCCGCAGCTTCCCAGGACCGGGCGCCGGCCGCGCCAGTGCCTTCCATCGCTGATACACCGCATGGGAAAGATTGGTATCCACAAAGATGTCACCGTAACGGTCATCCCTCCCGGCTCGCTCCACGCGAACCACCTGGTGCCAGCAGTGCATTCCGCTGAGTGGATCGGGATGGACCGGAAACGTAATGTCCTGATGCACGCCGGCATCACTCCACCAAACGCGCTGGGTGTCGGGATCGGAACTTTCATAAGGCTCGACTCCGTCGATTTGGCGCATCTTCCACTTTCCCTTGCCAACTTCCCTCAGGTCGACCCACGCGCTGGAGAAGCGCTCGATGTGATCTTTCTTGTTCAAGCGCCACCGTCCGAGGTGATGCGAGCAGGCCACCACACCGGGCGCGATGCCCTCAGTAATCCATGCGTGCAAAACGAAGAACCCAATTTCGGTGTGCACCTTGATCAGGTCGCCCGTGCGGACCATGCCGAGTTTTTCCGCGTCGATTGGATTGACCCACAGGAGATTCTTGTGAGCAATTTCGTAAAGAAGTTTGGCGTTGCCCGAGCGCGTATGAATCAACGTGGGGAGACGAAAGATGGGCAATAGCGTGAAGACTTCGCCGTTTGCGTCCTTCGGCCATTCGACAACTGGAAGATACTTCCGGTCAACGGCGGCATTTGTTGATCCCAGCGATGCGGCCTGAGCGGCCCGGTCCACGTGGCTGCGGTAGTACTCTGGCAGAGCGAACTCCGGCCATTTCCAATCGGCCAGGGTTCTTGAGAATATCTCCAGCTTTCGTGAAGGCGTGTTATACCCAACTACGGCCTTTTCGTTGTTCATCACACCGACTGGTTTGCCTTGCTTGGTGATGAGTCCGCTCGGTTCGACCTTCGTGCCCTCGAGTTCCGCCGAAGAAAGTGGCTTCTCGTTGAGCTTGTAAACGTCGGTGGTCACTTCGTAAGCGCCATACCTCCGCATGTAAGCGAGCGGCGAGAGGTTTTCCTTTTTGGCTGCCTCGGGAAGCCCGGGAACTGAATTTTCAAAAATCCATCCGTAGTATTCGTCCACCGTAATCTTCTGTCCCGGCTGGTACGGCGACTCGAACCACTGCCGAATGCCCATCGAGCCGTCGGGATCGATGGCCCAAGAAAGATTGATCCAGAATTCATCCTCTTCCCACACTTCGCCCGGATTCGCCTGGTACGTGTAATCGACTTTCTTCCCTTGCTTCTCCTGAAACACTCGCAGTACAGGCTGGCGGAATCCGATCCATTTGCTGGCGTGGGTCTCCTGACTCATCAGGTCGTGGCGTTCTGACGAAAGCCCCATTGGCAGGACATAGTCGGCGTACCAGGCGGTTTCGCTCCAGGTGGGAGTGAGCGCGGCATGCAACTCCACGAGCTTTTCATCGCGCAGTACTTCGATCCACGAGAAACCGTCCGGATACGTCCATACTGGGTTGAACACGCGCGTGAAATAGGTTTCCAAGCGGCCGCGGCCTTCCTTAATCAAGTGCGGGAGCAGCATCGACATTTCGTGCGTGCACAGCGGCCACTCCGGCGGATACAGCAATTCATTCCACCTTTGCTGCGGTGGCGGAACCTTGAAGGGGCGCGGAACAAACTTATTCCAGGCGTTCAAACTGTGTCCGCCTTCCGTTCCAACGGAACCCGTCAGTACATGAAGTAGGACCAGCGCTCGCACCGGCTGCCATCCCCCTAGGTTCCCCGATGCGCTGCCGCGCCATAGGTGCGACGCAAAGCGGCTGCCGGCGGCGGCGATTTCGCGCGCGACCTTGACGACGACCTCGGCCTTGACTCCGCTTTCCTTTTCGGCGAATTCCGGAGTGTATTGCGCGTAATGCCGTTTCAACGCGTCGACGAATGCTCCGAACGTTTGCCCTTTGGCTATGAAACCGTCGAACTCAGCTTCTTCCCAGTTCGTCCAGTTCTTCATGAACGTTGGGTCGAAGCGATTCTCGTCGAGGATCACCTTGGCCATCGCCAAGAGCACCGCTGCTTCGGTGCCCGGGTAGCTTGGCATCCAGTAGTCAGCCATGCTGGCCGTATTTGAAAGACGCGGATCCATGACAGCGAGTTTTGCACCAGCCATTTTGCCGTCGATGATTCTCTGCGCGTGAGGATTGAAATAGTGACCGGACTCCAGGTGAGCTGACAAAAGCAGGATGAACCGCGCGTTGGCGTGATCGGGCGACGGCCGGTCGGCATGATGCCAAAGCACATATCCGAATCGCGCCGAGGAGGAGCAGATGTTGGTATGAGAGTTGTGGCCGTCGATGCCCCACGCCTGCAACGTGCGCTCCATGATGAAGTCATACCCCGGCCGGCCGACGTGATACATCACTTCTTCCCCGCGGCCTTCCTGAATAGCTGTTCGGATGCGCCCGCCGATAGTTTCAAGCACCTCATCCCACGATGTTCGTGCCCATTGCCCTCCACCGCGCGGCCCAACTCTTTTCATCGGATAAAAGACTCGATCCGGATCGTGGATCTGATTGATGACGGCTGGCCCTTTGGCGCAAACTCGGCCCCGGCTGGCCGGATGTTTCGGGTTGCCTTCGAACTTCGCGATCTGCCCGGTTTCCTTGTCGACATACGCCAGCAGCCCGCAAGCAGATTCGCAATTGAAACAGATGGTCGGAATGATCTGGTAATGACGGGCAACACGGCGTGGCCAAGCCTCGGGGTCGTACTCCACCCAATCGTCCCATTTGTCCACGGGGGGACAGGATTGCAGATGGCTGCCGTCGCGCTTGAATTCAGTCATATTCGTCTCCGTGCCTTTCCTTAACTATTCGGCACCAGCTGTCCAGCGGTCACAAAACACCATTCATAAACATAGAGTCCGGCGAGAACCAACACGCCGGAAACTGTCGCCACAGAAGCATCCCGGGGCGCGAGCCATAACAAAAGCAGGGGCAGCACTCCGCCTGCTCCGACACTGCCGATCCAGAACCAGTTGCGGCAGGGCCCGCGCGCCAGTAACCGTGCCGCATAGGCAGCATTGTCTGTCGCGTGCGGCATCGCAACTTCACATATGACGATCACCAAATGCAAAAGCAGAAGAGCCGCAAGCCCACCCACCGCTACCGCTTGCGTTTGCTCATCTCCGCCGGCAGTCGCTGGAAGAAGCGCCAACACGGCGGCGCTCGAAAGTAATGCCTGCAGAACGAAATGAACCGGCAGGAGGGGGGTCTGCCAGAAGTCGCGCCCTTCGCATTGGCCAAACAAAAATCCCGTGTATCCTGCCGCCAGAAACCCGCTGATGACCGTTGGCCAGAGCAAGACCGAGGACAGGGCTGGAGATGCAGCAATTCCGCCGAGCAATAAAGCTCCGGACAACACGCTATAGAGCAGAAGAAGATAGGAGCCCCGCGACAGCCAGGACTTCTTCTGCGGCGACGTTACCACCCTCAGAAATCGCTCTTTGCGGCTCAAGTCACCGACCAGCGCAAGCGATGTTGCAATGGTGAAAACCAATGCCAGCGAAGTGAGCACGATGTCGCGGGTGCGGTTCGCCTGCAACCATCCGAGGGCCATCGCGATTGCCGGAATCGCAAGCACTCCCGCACCGATGGATTTCAGCCAGCAATAAAGCGGAACCATCCAGTCCCAGGGGCGCGCGTGGGCAACGTCATACGCAGCCAGAGCATTCTTCTGCAGGAAAGGGCTGTCCGGCATGTAGGCCGCGCCTCCGCCCGGTACGCTCGTGTTGCGCTGCGCCCACATGTAGAACTTCTCGTGACGGGCCGCGGTCGGCACGATCGCGCTTTCATCGGCATCGACGTAGTAGAGCTTGGGACGCGTGCCTTGTTCCGGTTTACGCACGCGCACCGTTTCGCGTGCGACCAGCGCAGCAATCTCACTGGATGGGTCGTCCAAATCGCCGGCTATGATTGCCCGCTCCGGACAGACCGTTACACAAGCCGGTTCCAGGCTTATTTCAATGCGGTGCGCACAAAAATGGCACTTGGCAGTGGTGTTGCGAGCCGGGTCAAGATAGATGGCGTCGTAAGGACAGGCCTGCATGCAAGCTTTGCACCCAATGCACTGCTCCGGGTTGAAGTCGACGATTCCGTCGCGGCGCTGAAATATGGCGCTGACGGGGCAAATCTCGACACACGGTGGCTTTTCGCAGTGGTTACATCGGGTTACCTGAAACACGCGCCGCGCCTGCGGAAACTTCCCCTTCTCAACGTACTTAACCCAGGTTCGATTCACGCCTAGGGGAACGCGGTTCTCTGTCTTGCAGGCGACCGTACAAGAGTGGCAACCAATGCACTTGCGATTGTCGATGACAAATCCGTACCTCATCGAAATAGTCCTTTCAGGAGAGGGCACGGCATGGAAGCAAACTGTCGAAGGTCGGACTGGGGGATCCTGCTCGGTGAGGGGAAAGCAGCAATACGGTGGCAAAACGAATGACAACAACAGAGCGGTCCAGAACGTTCGTTCTTAGTCCGCCTACATCGGTTCGCGTTGATGTGCAGGGTCAGCAAAAGTAACCAGCGTTCATTTCAATAACTCGTGACACAACTGAACCACACACTGAACAACGAACTAAATCTGATAGTCCTGGTAGTCCTCGGCAAACAACATCTCCGGGGGAACGTACGAGGAAACGGATTCGCCGTCGATGGTCAGGTCAGGCTCCGCGCCCAGCGCTTCGTGTGAGTGTTCCTGAAACCTTTCGCGCAGTTCGTGTACTTCTTTCGCCAGCTTGATGATGACATCGGACAAGGGATCGCGAATCTCCTTTGGGTCCGTAATCACCACCCGTTTCCCATCCCGCAGTACGATGTGTCCAGGGACGCCGACAACCGTGGAGTTCGCCGGGATATTGCGGAGCACGACGGAACCGGCACCGACTCTGCAGTTGTCTCCAACTATGATGTTTCCCAGGATTTTCGCGCCGGAGCCGATCGTCACACGACTGCCGATCGTGGGATGTCGCTTGCCTTTCTCTTTACCTGTTCCGCCCAGCGTGACTCCCTGATAAAGAGTCACATCATCTCCAACGATGGAAGTCTCTCCGATCACGACCGACATCCCATGATCGATGAACAGGCGCCGCCCGATCTCGGCTCCGGGATGGATTTCGATCCCTGTGAACAGGCGGGCTACTTGTGATCCGAAGCGGGCGAGAAAACGAAAGCGATGCTGCCACAACCAATACGTGGCGTGATGCGCCCACACGGCATGAAGGCCCGGGTAACAGAACAGGACTTCGGCGTATGAGCGGGCTGCCGGGTCGCTCTCAAAGACCGCAGCAATGTCTTCTCGCACCGACTTAAAGAAGCCGATCATGGTATCGGAACCGTCGGCAGGCCAAGAGCCTGCTGGCGGAGTTGTTCGAACAGGATGCTGCTGAGATACCGCTCCCCGAACGACGGCAAGATCACGACCATCAATTTGCCTGCATTTTCCGGCCGCGAGGCGACCTTTAGCGCGGCGACAACAGCCGCCCCGGACGAGATCCCGACGAGGAGCCCCTCCTCCAATGGAAGCCGGCGCGCCATGTTGATCGCTTCGTCGTTCGTCACAGTTATGATTTCGTCGATAAGATCCGTGCGCAGAATGCTGGGCACAAACCCCGCTCCAATTCCTTGAATCTTGTGCGGTGAAGGCTTACCGCCGGAGAGTACGGGACTGTCCGCAGGTTCGACCGCGATGGCTTTGAAACTTGGCTTCTTGGGTTTGATGTACTGGCTCACTCCGGTAAGCGTGCCGCCCGTGCCAATGCCAGAGATCAGAAAATCCACTTTGCCATCGGTGTCATTCCATATTTCTGGCCCGGTCGTTTCCAAATGGATCTTTGGGTTGGCCGGGTTATCGAACTGCTGCAACATATATCCGTTTGGGGTCTGCGCCAGGATTTCCTCGGCTTTGAGAACGGCCCCTTTCATGCCCCTCGGTCCGGGCGTGAGAACGATTTCGGCACCGAATGCCAGTAACAGCACGCGCCGCTCCGTGCTCATGGTCTCCGGCATGGTGAGAATGAGCTTGTAGCCTCGCACGGCAGCGACAAACGCGAGAGCGATTCCCGTGTTGCCACTGGTAGGCTCAATCAGCACCGTCTTTCCAGGCTGAATCTTCCCCGCGCGTTCGGCATCGAGGATCATGCTTACCCCAATCCGGTCCTTCACGCTGGCCAGTGGATTCTGGCTTTCCAGCTTAGCGACCACTGTGGCTGGCGCTCCTTGTGTCACCTTATTGAGCCGAACCAGCGGTGTGTTGCCAATCAGCTCCGTCACATCCTGTGCGATCTTCACAGTCGATCTCCCTCCCCCTCAGAAGCGGCCCCCGGTCAAAAGCGTCGTCTGGCCTGCGATTGAACACCCCTGCCGTAAAACGCAATTAATCTTATGGACATACTTCTGCCAAGTCTGTGACGGGAATCACACCCGGTTCGTGTTTTTTACATACAGACATTTTGGTCTTGGTCCACCTCTTCGCGGAGGACGTAAAAGGATTGTGTCGCCAGGGGAAGAAGCACTGGAGGAATCGAACCGCCGATGAAGGGTTTTGCAGAGGGGAGGCCATCAGTTTCTGCGGCTGTCAGTGGCTTGTTCGACACATTTGACGAGCGTTCCAGCCTGACAGCGGCTTCGTCTAGACCTGCAGCACGTCGCCATCGCGGGCCACCATCTGGTAGAGCACCGGGCTCACGATACGGCCCAGGAATAGCCTCGAAATGAGTCCCGCGACAATGACGATGGCAAAGGGTTTCTGTGAGTCCGATCCGACGCCGGTAGAAAGCGCCGCGGGCAAAAGACCGAGGCAGGCGACCAGCGCCGTCATCATGATTGGCCGGAGGCGGATCAGCGAACCCTCCAGCGTGGCTTGGCGGATGCCCTGCCCTTCGAGACGGAGCTTGTTGATATAGGAAACATCGATGATCGCGGTCTCCGCCGAGACGCCCATGAGCACAAGCAGGCCGAGAACGGAGGAAACGCTGAAGGTGGTGTGCGTGAGCTTGAGCGCGAGGAGCGCCCCGACCGGTTCGGTCATCACTACGCCGATGACCACGGTGAGCGGAAACTTGAAATTGCCGTAAAGCGCGAACAGGATCATGAAGATCAGGAGAACAGCAAGCGGGCCGATCACCGCGAACTGCTGTCGTGCGGCGACGTACTCGCTGTATTCGCCGCCCCAGTCCAGCCGGTAGCCCTGCGGCAGTTTGACGGACGACTGCACGGCCTGCTGCGCCTGGTCCACGGCGCGCGCCAGATCGCGTCCCTCGATGCTGAATTGGACTCCGATGTAGCGCGAATTATTCTCGCGATAGATGAATGACGCGCCATTGCCCTGATGAATGCTGGCCAACTCAGAAACTGGGACCTGCTGCCCGGAAGGAGTGGGCACCAGCAAATTGCCGATGGCGTGCTCGCTCGAGCGGTATTCGGGCTTCATGCGCACTACCAGGTCAAACAGCTGCTCGCCCTGGATTACTTGCGTGGCCGCCTGGCCGCCCACAGCGGCCTGGATCACGCCCTCGACATCGGAAACATTGATGCCGTACCGCGCGATTTTTTCGCGATTCACATCGATCTGCACGCTGGGCTGCCCCAGCTCGCGCACCACGGTGAGTTCGGTAAACCCGGGCACTTGTTGCAGCACGCGCTTGATCTCTACCGCTTTTTCTTCGAGTACCTGCAGATCTGGGCCGAAAATTTTCACCGCCAGTGCGCTCTTCAAGCCCGTGAGCGCCTCATCCACGGCGTCTTCGGCCGGCTGCGTAAAGTTGAAAATCACTCCGGGATAGGAATCGACTTTTTTCTGAATGTCCTTGGTCAGATCGGCCTTGTTGTGAATCGGTCCCTGCTTCCACGATGCGTCCTTATAGGGCTTCAGCCCGACGTAAAACTCACAGTTGAAGAACCCGGTAGGGTCGGTGCCGTCGTCCGGGCGGGCGAGCTCCGAGCCGACCTCGGTGACCATCGGGTAGGCCATCAGGATCTTTCGGATCTGCGGAGCGAATTTGGCTGCCTCCTCGAAGGAGATGGTGTAGGGCATCGTGGCCCGAACCCACATGGCTCCTTCGTCCAGGTGGGGCATGAACTCGCCGCCGATGAATGGAATCAGAAGAAGCGAAGCGGCGAAAATGAGGGTAGCCAGAACCATCGTAAGATTCGGTCGGTCCAGGCACCAGCGAAGCTCCGTAGCGTACTCGTCCTTTAACCATTCATAGGCGCGGTTCGCCCTTTCCTTCACACCGTGCGTGAACCAGTAGGAGGCGAGCACGGGAACCAAAGTAAGGGTGAAGATCAGCGAGCCGAGCAGCGCCCATGACATTGTTTCCGCCATCGGGTGGAAGAGCTTGCCGGACGGGCCGCTGAGCGCGTAGATGGGAATGTACCCGGCGAGGATGACGGCGATGGAATAAAAGATGGGGCGGTCCACGTCGTGCGCCGCCGCGATGATTACTTCGTGAAGTTTGTACTCCTGCCCGTGGCGCGCTGCCAGCTCGCGATAGATGTTTTCCATCATGACGACCGTGCCATCGATAATGATTCCGAAATCGATGGCCCCGATGGAAAGCAGGTTCGCCGGAATGCCGCGTGCGTGCAGGAAGATGAAAGAAAACAGCAGGCTCAGCGGAATCGTCAGAGCGACGATGATCGCCGCGCGCACGCTGACCAGGAAGAAGATCAGGACGATCAAGACCAGGCCCATGCCGAGCAGCAGGTTATGCTCCACCGTGTCGATGGTGACCTGCACCAGGTCGCTCCGGTCATAGTAGGGCCGGACTTTCACATCATGCGGCAGAAGGTCGCGGTTGATCTCCGTGGTCTTCTCTTCCACCCGTTTGAGGACGTTCTGCGTCTGCTCGCCGGTGAGCATGAGGATGACGCCTTCGACCCTGTCGTCATCGTTCTGGAAACCGAATTCTCCCAGGCGAGGAGCGTGGCCGATGGTGACCTCGCCGATATCGCGGATGCATACCGGCACGCCGTTGTTGTTGCCCACGACAATATCGCCGATGTCTTCGGTCTTGGTCACCAGTCCAAGTCCGCGTACATAGAAGAATTGCGAACCCTGCGAGTAAAAGCCGCCGCCGGCGTTGGCGTTGTTGGCGGCCAGGGCATTGAGCACTTGCGGCAAGGGAATGTGGTAGCTGTAAATCTTGGCGGGATCGAGCAGCACCTGGTATTGCATCACCGTGCCGCCGAAGCCCGAATCATCGGCCACTCCCGGCACGGACTTGTAAGCGCGCTCAATCACCCAGTCCTCGTACGTCTTCAGTTCTTGCGGGGTGCGGTCCGGGCTCTCGATCACATAACGATAGACAAGATTTGACGGGCTCGAGAGTGGCGCCAGGCTGCCCGTCACACCGGGAGGCAGGTTGGCAGTTGAGAGCCGTTCAAACACGACTTGCCGGGCGAAATAGTTGTCCGTGCTTTCTTCGAACGTCATAATGACGTCGGACAAGCCATAGAGCGAGATCGAACGCATGAACACCATGTGCGGCACACCGTTCATCTGCAGCTCGATCGGCAGCGTGACCAACCGCTCGATTTCCTCAGCCGCGTGCCCGGGCCACTGCGTGATGACTTCGACCAGCGGGGGTGAGAGATCCGGGTAAGCGTCCACGGGCATCTGCTGAAACGAGAGCGCGCCGGCAATGACCACGAGCAGTGCCAGCATCAGGATCAGGAATCGCTGACGGAGAGCGAATTGAACGATGTGATGAATCATCCCTGGCCCCGTCCCCTCAGTGCTGGAGCGAATTCTGGAATTGCAGGAAAAGGCTGCCGTCGCCGACCACGCGATCATTCGCTTGCAAGCCGGTGAGGACTTGGGTTTTCCCGGCTTGGCTTTCGCCGAGTGTGACGTCGCGCCTGGCGAACTGTCTTGGTCCGGTCTGCAGATAGACGTAGGGCATGTTTTGTTCGTCTCGCAGCACGGCGGAGTGGGGGACGAACAGCGCTCTGGGAATCACGCCGGCTTGAACCTCCGCGGTCACGTACATTTCCTTCTTCAGGCGCTCGCCCGGATTGGGGGCTTCAATCCTCGCTTGCAGCGTGCGCGTGTTGGGGTCTAGTGCAGGAGAAATGTATTCGATCTTGCCATGCACAACCTCGGGATACGATTCATTGTCAATCGTTACCGGATCGCCGACATGCACGTAGGCCACGTCGTTCTGGTAGATGTTGATGAGAATCCACACCGAACTCATGTCCGACAGGGTGAAACATTGCGTGGTGCCGGCCGCGAGCAATTGCCCCGCGGAGCACTGGCGGTCCACCACCTCTCCCGCCACTGGCGAGTACAGGGGGATTTCCGGTGAGGGAGGCTTGGTGACAATCGTTTCCGGGTCTGCGATGCCGAGGACGCGGATAGCGTCGGCACTGGACTCGAAGTCCGCCTGCGCCTGCGTGCGGTTTGATTGGGCCTGCTCGAGGTCGGCTTGGGCAATGGCGCGATGGGCATAGAGGTCTTGCGCGCGGAGGTAGAATTTGTCCGCCAGTTGGAAGGCGTCACGCGCTTTTATATAAGATGCGCGCAGCAGAGAATAGTCCGGGCTGGCGATGTAAAGCAGTGCCTGGCCGGCGCGCACGTGCTCACCCTGCACCACGGCGACGCGGCTGACCGGCCCACCCACTTGCGTGATCACGGGCGTGGTCTTGAAGTCGTTGTACTCGACCGCGCCGGTCAGGCGGAGCGTGCGCGGCAGCGGTCCCTGCTCGACGGTCACGACCTGGATGTGAGACATCTGGTCGGCAGGCAGCGAGAACAGCTCGGCTTTGGACTTGGGATTTTCCGCCGTCGAGAACGAGGTCATCTTGCTGGCCTGTTCTACCGCTCCTCCGCAACCGGCAAGCACCACGATGATCGCAGATAGGGCGGCCAGTGCAACCAATCGCTGCCAACGACTGTCTGGGAGATTCATGGCAGGTTCCTCGTTCCCACCGCTTGCTTCAGTTGCTCCAGAGCGGTCATGTACGAGGCCAGCGCCTGGCGATAAGCCAGCTGAACAGACCGGTAACTGCGTTCAGCGTCGAGAAAATCCAACAGGCTGGCTGCACCGCGTCTATAGGCATATTCGCTGATGTCACGCGAATCCTGCGCCTGCTTGAGGTACCCGGAAGTATAGAGTTGCACCACTTCGTCATTGCTCCTCACCGCCTCATAGGCATTGGCAACATCGGAGAGAACCGTGTCGCTGGCCGCTTGTTCCTGCTCCTGCGCCTGCGTCAAAGCGTAACCGGTGCGCGCGATTTCCCCTTGGTTGCGGTTGAAAATCGGCAGCTCAAAATTCACAAAGAGTGAAGCAGTGTTTTCGCCGGAAACATGCGTAAAGTCGTACGTGCCATTGACATCCACCTTGGCGTTAGCTTTGGCCAGGAGGATTTGGCTTTGTGCCGCCGTTATCCCCAATTCCGCAGCGTGGAAGTCTGGACGCTCACGCAGCGCTTTCATCTGCAAGTCTTCCACTTTCGCCTGGAGCGGTTGGTACGCCAGGTCGCCAATCACGTCATAATCGGCCGGCACTGCGTTGTAGCCCAGGAACTCACGCAGGCCTACCAGCGCCTGCACCTTCGCCAGACGGGCAGCGGACACGTCGGTCTGAAACTGCAGAAGCTGCAGCTTGATCTTAAGATAGTCGCCTTCACTGATGGAGCCTGCCTTGAGTTGCGCCTCGCTAATATCGACCGTCTCCTGGAAGCTCTTCAGATCCTGAAGCGCGAACTGAAGCGTTGATTCCGCCAACAAAACGCTGACGAACTGCTGGCCTACGTTGAAAACCAGGGCGCGTTCCGCGTCGGTGATTTGGGCACGAGTGACGGCTGTCTGATCTCGAGCGGCTTGCAACCGCCGTTGCCGCTTGTGACCACGTTCGAACAGGTATCCGACTCCAATATCGAACTGCTGAGTCTCATTCAGATTTTCGCCGGAAAAGTCTTGCGGACTGAAAAATGGGACGAACTGGGTATCAGCCCCGAGGGTCGGATTGGGGCGCAGATTCGCGGTAATCTCCTGAGCCTGATTCTGAAGAATCAGGGTTCGCGTGGCTTTGATCGAGTGGTTGTGCGCCAGGGCCAGATCAATAGCCTGATCAAGACTGATCAGCGTCGTATTCTGCCCACTGCCTGCCCCTACTAGCAGTAAGAAAAACATCGCAGCCGCGGCGAGAATCCGAAGGTGCCTGGAGCGTATCAGGGTTGAGATCAAAGCGCACTGACCATGTCGCAACGGGTCTCGCGCGGATGTTCGGAACTTAACACGCATTCTGCCAAGCTCCGTGGTCCGTATCGTCCTCCTGTATCTAAGCCAGCGACTCAGGGATCAATGGATGTATTGTAATTCAGACACTTCACGATTTGCGCCATGCTTGTGATCCCCTAGATGTGCCTTCAATGCGAATGTTGAGAAAATGATTCTTGGCCCATGAGTGGGTGTGGGGGGCATAATGCCCACGGGGAGGGACTATGCGTTTTCTCTTAGTCGTTTCCGGTTTGCTCGGGCTTGCCGCCCTGGGGACAGCTCAGAACGTTGAGATTAAGAAAGTTCCGATTAGGCCGACCCCTGCTGAATCAGGCCAGGCAATGTTCTCGGAGTACTGCGTGGTCTGTCATGGTAAGGATGCAAAAGGTTCCGGCCCAGCGGCGCCGGCGTTGAAGGTGCCGCCAGCTGATCTCACCACGCTTGCAAAACGAAACGGAGGAAGCTTTCCATTGGCGCGCGTCTCCAACGTCATTCGTCTGGGAGGGAATGTAGCCGCGCATGGTTCCGAAGACATGCCTATGTGGGGTCGAACGTTTTCATCTTTGAGCCAGCATGAAGACGCTGTTGTTCAACTGCGCATCGCCAATCTGACCAATTACATCCGATCCTTGCAGGAAAAGTAGAAACTCCTCGGCATGGCGATCAAGTACGCTGGCCTCCGTGGAAAAGAAGTCCTTGTGATCGGAAAAACAGAAGCAGCCTCGACGAAGAAAACGCTATCCAGTGACGCAATCGTCCGATTCGCAGGTAGAGAAGAGGTGAGCATTCTTGCTGGTTCGGAGGTCTAGCTCTCGATTTCCCCTAGTCGGAGTACAGGGGACTCAGGTCGGCAGCAGACGCCATACCGCTGCCATAGGCGAAACCACGGGCTATGCGCGAGCATTTCGTCGTGCCGTCGATTGGCAGCTGCGAGGTCGCTTGGACTTAGCGGTCGGGTGTCCGGCACAGCGAAGATGCGCTCTAGAGACTCGATTTCGGCAATGGTCTGTTCAGCGTCCATCAGACTCAATCATCCAGCAGAAGCGGCGAGCGGTCAAACGCTCAGGGCGTCCTCGTAACGCCTCGTTTCGTGACCAGATAAACTGCGAAGCTGCCCAGCCAATGACCGCCCTCGTAATGCTCGCCTGTTACCGCCGCCAAACCAGCCCGCCTGTGCGCCTCGGCAGTTGCCCTGATCGGCGGCAGCCGATTGTCGTTCTTCGGTAGACCAGCAGCGATTCCCTCCAGCATCCATGCTCGGCTGAGATTGAGCCCATCTAAGTGCGCCAGCTTCGGATCGCTTGGATCAGGCGACACAACGGGCTTTAACCATTTACCCGCGCCCGACGTGGAAATTTGGGGCATGAACGTTCGGAGCCAGCGTGCAAACTCTTGGCTGGACAGCACACGGCGCATCAGGTCTGCTTCGCCGAGGCACGGTGATAGGAAGTCCTCGCCGGAGGGCTCATACGCCAGCGGACAGTTCTTGTCAGTGAGGTAGAACTGTTTGGCTTTGGACACGGCTAATTCGGCGAATTTCTGATCGCCATTGCCGTGCGCATAATCGAGCATCAGACCGAGCGCGAAAGGTCTGGTCGTGTTCGCCGATCCGAACAGGGTGCGAGAGTTTGGGCAGCCAGTTGTTCAGCCGTTCCAGTACGAGTGTCTCAAGCGGATGCAGATTAGCCGCCATCTCGCGTGCTTCAGGATCCTCCCACTCGCGCAGTTCCGCAACGAGTTGAAGCAGCCATGCCAGCCCATACGGGCGTTCAAAACTGGCGCGTCCTTCTCCCCGGAGATATGCAGCCTCCTGCACGATGTTTTCTGCCGTGAGACTCTGCCAAAGTGCTTCGCGAGCAGCCGGAACAAAAGGGGCGTCCGGAAAAGTCCTGACCAAGCGAACGAGGAGCCAATGCCCGTGCACAGAAGAATGCCAGTCGTAGCAACCGTAGAACGCGGGCGTCAATTTTCGTGGTGGGGTCGCATCTGCATCGCTATTCAACGTGTGGCTGATGTGATTTGGGTATTCTTTGTGAACGCAAACGAGTGCTAGGTTGGCAAACCGCTGAGCCGCTTTGATGTCGAACTTTGGGGGCATAGCGGTCGTCTCAGCACTCGCAATGTTCGCACTGAAAAGCAAAAGAGCAGCGCAAAGAGTGGAGTTCATCGCCTTGCAACTCTAATCCAAATATCAGCGGGAATGAAGCCGCTTGGAAAGCACGAACCTAACGCCACGCCGCTCAAACATTAAAGTCGGCGGCTGAGGCGACCATCTTCTCAGTCCTACGGACCGACACTGTTCTTTAGAAGCGGGCGCGTTCGTATTGTTTCGGCCATGCGATCTGCTGCTTGAGCACATGAGCGGCACGAAGCGGCCAGTAGGGATCGCGCAGGAGTTCCCGAGCTAACAGGACTATGTCCGCCTGCCCGGTGGCGATGATGTGCTGGGCCTGTTCAGGTGCGGTAATCATGCCGACGGCTCCGGTGAGGATTCCCGCCTCGCGGCGGATGCGCTCGGCAAAGGGAGTTTGATAGCCGGGGCCGAGTGGAATTGTTGCCTTGGGAACGATGCCTCCCGAGGATGAGTCGATGAGATCGACGCCAAGCGGCTTGACCTGCCGAGCGAGGGCGATGGAATCCTCGATGGTCCAGCCGCCCTCGGTCCAGTCCGAGGAAGAGATGCGGAGCCACAACGGGAGACGGTCGGGCCAGATTTTACGGACAGCTTCGATGATCTCGCGCAGGATGCGGGTGCGGTTCTCAAAGCTGCCACCGTACTGGTCGGTGCGGGTATTGACTAGCGGCGAGAGAAACTGGTGGATGAGATAACCGTGGGCTCCGTGGATTTCGATAAGGTCAAAGCCAGCTTCGAGGGCGCGGCGAGAGCCCTCGGCGAAAGCGTGGGCGATGCGAGCGATGCCTTCGGGAGTGAGAGCTTCGGGCTGAATCGCTTCTGGTGTGAAGCCCTTTGCCGTCGAGGAATAGATGGGACGCCAGCCGCCCTCGGCGATGGGGACTGGAGCGCCGTGATTGCGCCACGGGACGCCAGTGGAGGCTTTGAATCCTGCGTGGGCGAGTTGAGTTCCGGCTACGGCACCGTGCTGGCGTAGGAAGCGGACTGTACGTGCAAGATTCTCGACATGCGCGTCCTTCCAGATGCCGAGGTCGGAGGGACTGATGCGGCCTTCGGGGGCAACGGCGTTGGCTTCGGTAAGGACAGTGCCCGCCCCGCCGACAGCGCGAGCGCCGAGGTGGACAAAATGCCAGTCGTTGGCAAATCCGTCTTCGCTGGAATACTCGCACATGGGAGAAACGGCAATGCGGTTACGAAAAGAAATATCGCGGATTTGGAATGAATCGAACAGGTTCATGACTTATGGATGGTAACAGGATGCAAAAAGGTGCGAAGGAGTGCGTTCAACTTCTCGCGGCCAGTCTACGCTGAACTATTGCTAACCCGCGAAAGCAGTGGCTATCAGGAATACAGCATTGAAGCCCTGCGATGCCCGGCAGATGCGTTGCTACCCCGTGGGTAGGAGGATCAATTCCATTGCGACAGCAAACCGAAGCTCCTCAGCTTACGTTGCTTTAGCGTTACAAACTGGATGAGCCATCCCGCTGCAATTCCAAGAGAATTCGTATCCCTCGATAGAAGCTCTCCTTGCTGTAGGCTGTCTCCCACCGATTCAAGATCGAGCGCAATTCGCTCTGCGCGTTCCGAATTGCGACTCGTGCTCGTGGTCTGCGAACTCGCAAACGCTTGAGCGAACGAAAGCCCTCTGCGATCTCTGGCTCGATGCGCTTGCGCGAACTCCGCGCATTTTTTATCCAGCGAGGCGGGATATTCGCCCGAAACTTCAGATAGCCGCGCACCACAGAGCCTGCGCTTGACGTAAACAGCCTTGCTTCTCTAGGCATAACCTAACCTCCTCCCCAAGGTGGCATCTATGTTTCGAGCAGAGCGTTCGGTAGACAGTTTGTGCCATTTTCGCACGCTAGAATGCATTCATCCCACTGGTGAAACTCAGGATCAGCGTGGCGCTCCCGCTCGAATAGCTCTTCGCGTTCGATAATCTATGACGATACACTCTCCTGCGCTATCCGTTTGATTATCAATCAAGTAGTCCAACAACCCGCGCCACCTTCCATGTCCCATCCGGCTGCCTGCGGAGTGCAACCATTGTCGTTGTAGTCGCAGAAATCGTTTTGCCACCCTGAACAGGACTAAGCGTGCTTTCCACTTTCGCGATTTCGAATGCCCAGTCGCCACGAATGGTTATCTCTGGATCAAGGACTCTCTGGTGGATGCGGAAGGACTCGAAAGCCTTCAAGAAGTCGGCTTTGAATTCATCTTTGCCACGGATGCAACGGCCATCGCCGTGGACAACAACCACATCATCGGTGACCAAGGAGGCGAGTCGGCCAGCGTCGGCGTTCGTCACCGCAGCCAACCAAGCTCCGCGCAGGGCTGTGATTTCGAGGGTGGCTGAGTTTTCAGGCATAACAGTTTCAGCTGACGCTCGCCCTCTGTGCTAGAACCACGGTGCGATAATACTCACCCAAATGGCTTCGGTGCTACATATAACTTCTCCAGACTCTATCCGGCGAATCCGAAGGGTGCAACGAGCCGATAAGAGAAAAAATGAGAGCCGCCGCGTCGTAAAAGTATAGCCTTGCGAGGCGTACCATTGGGCATGGGCGGAATACATACAGAATGCCTCGACTCAGACCCTTTCAATCAGTCGATAGCTGCCCATGTCCTCCTTCGCCAAGAGCCAGACGAGGATGACGACGATGAGGATGACGAAGGCGACCGCAAGAAAAGAGAAGATGGCGATGAGGACGACGAAGACGACGGCTACTCGGAGTGAGCGTGCCCCTTTTATTTCAGTGGGTGAAGGAGTGCTCAGGACTGCCTCGTCACGAAAGCGCGGGCAAAACACGCCGCCAAAAGTGTCGTGCGCACAATCACGGACACGATCTGCTTGTGTGCTGATAAATTATCAGGTCGCGATTGTGCTGACGTTAAAGCCAGAATCCGCACACCATCGACTTTGCTTAAGGCAGATTCCAGGCGAAAGTACGCGGAGAGGACAGGGCGCTCGGCTTATGAAGCGCCGGTTCACACGAAGGTTGGCGCGCTAGGTTCGTCCGTTCACTGGCAGTGACGAGAAACACGGGCCTCAAAGGTGTTCCCAGGCCGTTTGGAGGAATCGATGATTGCAGGACAGGACATTGATCGCCGCACATTCATGAAGTTGGGCGGTACAGCGCTAGCGGCGGGTCTGGTCCCCGCTTTGGAGGCTGAACCTAGACCTGCTGGCGAAGCGACGTATCCCGTCAAGTGGTACCCATTTACCGGTCACCCTGACTCAGATACCTGTTGGTCGCTTTCTGTCGGGCCCGACGGCCGGATCTATGCGGCAGCTTGCGCGGAGAGCGTACCCGGGGGCGTGGTGAAACCTGTTCGTTACAACGAAGAGCGCGATGACCTGGATTACCTCTTCGATCTCGCCGAGATGGTGGACGATCCCGGCACCTCGGGCCGCGCGACACAATGCAAGATTCACTACAGCTTCGCTCCGTCAATCCACGATGGCGTGCTCTATATGGCGACACACCTTTCCGGTCCGCCGATCGATCTGCCCCGTTATTCGCCCTGGTATTCGTGGCACGATGCGAAGCGTTGTTTTCGCGGCTCGGCGCTGCTGGCATTCGATACCCGCAACGATCGCGTCCTTTGGTGGGACACGCTGATCCCCAAGGAAGGCTGCCGCTGCCTTCTGCACGATGAAGAGCGCGGGCTGCTCTACACCATGAGCTATCCCCGCGATCACTTCATCATCTACGATCTGCACACTCGCAAGCGGCGCGATATTGGCCGCATTAGTTCGATCAATCCTCAAGCGCTGTTCCTCGACAAGCAGCATCGTGTGTGGACCAGCGGCGACTATGGGCGCTTGGTGCGCTATACGCCCGACACGAACCGTCTGGAAATCTCTCCGGGACTGCTAGCCCATGATGTGAATTACCAGACTGGCTGGCACAGCGTTTTTTATGACGTGGCGCCCTCGCCCGACCGCGAATGCGTCTATGCTTCCACCTGGTGTCCGAATCCTCACCTGATGCGCATCTGGCCCAATGAGGGCGAGTGGCCACGAGTGGAGGATCTTGGGCCGGCGACCCAACCTCGCGACCCCACGTTTCCCATTGATATGTTCACGGACCACTGCGGCGGGCTGACGTTCGCGGGCGACGGGAAGCTCTACTACGTGGCTTCGCGCTGGCGCGATCCGAAATATAACCCAATGCCGGGGATCGGCAAGCAGCTTCAAGGTGTGGTTTGGCGTCTCGATCCGCAGACGCTCGCGCGGGAGGAAGTGACGCAGCTTAAGCATCCCACCGGGGTTGCGAATTATGTGTCGCGAGGTGCCGTGGATCACAACGGAGACCTGTTCTTTGGCCACGTTGGGAATCATCCTTCCGGCATCTTCAAGGTTTCCATGCCGGCGGAGCGTAAGAAGAAAAACGCGCACCTTCCCATTCGGATGTGGGGCTAAAGGGAGGATTACGACCATGCAGACAAAGGGCAGATTCGATCCTAATTCGCCAGCCATAAAAGCTTATGAGCAAGAGCTTGCACATCAGTTTGTTCGCGAGGGCACGATGGTCGCGTTCCCTATGTGCCTGCCGGGCATGACAACGCGAATAACCCACGACGAGTGCCGCATCACCGCGCTCGATATCAACTCCGACGGACATATCTACGGCGGAACAAGTGGGCGCCAGGCGCACCTTTTTGCCGCGGCGTTCCATGACCTTACGGGAGTCGTACTGGATGTCGGAGTCGTCCCGGATGGAACGAACTCGGTCGCTGTTTGTTGCGGCAGATCCCGCGCCGTGGCATTCGTGAACGGAGCGCGGGGTGGCCGCGCCATTGCAATACCAAAGATCGACCTCGCGCAAGACTGGATCCAGGAATGGGGCCTCGATCCGTCGATTCTCCAGGACCTCGGGGAATGCGTTCCAGGGGAGCCGGTGGTTCATGCAATCTGCGACGCCTCCCGGAGCACCGTGATCGGTATAACCACAGGTCATCTGTTCACGATGGATGCCGAGTCAGGGAACGTCACGGTGATTGGGGAGGTATCGGGCCGCGGACATCTCGCGATGAGTAGCTCCGGAGTCTTCGGGCAGGATGAGGGTGCGCGACTCTGGCACTTTGATCTTGCTTCTGGCAAGATCCGCCGGGCGGCTGTCGATTTGCCCGAGGGCGAGTGGACCGGCGCGCTGCGGTGGGCTCGCGGTGGTGATCCCGACCAACTGCTTACCGCCGATGCCTCCGGGCAGCTATTCTCTTTCGACGGAAACAAAGGCTTCCGCTTGCTGGGTAAAGCGCATCTGGCGCCGGTCGGACCAATGGCGATGACCTCGGATGGCAGGCTTTTTGGGTTCTGCGGAGCGGAAATGGCGAATCTGTTCTGCTGCGACACGATCCCCGGCAATGTGAGCAATCTCGGAGTTGCCGCTTCCGTTCTTGAGCAGCGACGCTACGGATATCAGTTCGGCGATGCCGTGACTGGCCGCGATGGTGAAATCGTTTTCGGCGAGGACGACAATGACGGGCATCTCTGGCTATATTTCCCGAAAATCAAGCCGGTCTCACGCCCACCTGTGTAACTGACTTGTTGCGCCGACGCCGTAATTGGCGAGGAGCATGCAGCAGGCGAAGGACTGTGGGCTCCAGCGAGATCGATACGGCACCCAATAGAGCTGCGGGAATGCCCAGGGCGCCCAACGCCAGTTGCGAGACGGCGAACTCGCTGCCCTCAAGCAAAGCGTTCAGCTCGCGCAACAGCGCGGGATGGTTGCCCACTTCTCCGCCGAGCAAAATGAGATTGGGATTGAGAATGAGGGCAAGATCTAGCGCGCTGCTTGAGCAGGCGCTTTGCCTCAGCGTTGCCCGAAGCTGCCAGATCCCAAACATCGGCTACACGGAGGACTCGCGAGCGGCTCGTCGCCTGGCCACTGGCACGCCAGCTCTCTAAAATGCCTGAGGCGGAGAGAGCTGTTTCGAGCTTGCCATATTTGTGGACGGACGGATGTTCTCTGGAGATATCAGGCACTCGTAGATAGCCGATTTCGCCGGCTGACCATTGGGAGCCTCGATAGATGCGGCCGTTCAGGAAAATTCCAGCTCCTACTCCCTCTCCAATGGTGATAAAAACAAAATCGCTTTCTCCTCGCGCCGCCCCAGAATGGAATTCGCCCTGGGCTGCCAGGTTGGTGTCGTTATCGACGAACACCGGGCACTTGAGTTCACGTGCGAGCATAGGGCCCAGGGGCACTCTGTTCCAGTCCTGTAGCGCGGTGAACGCGAGTACCGTGCCCTCATCTACATTCACAATCGCCGGAACACCCACGGTTACCCTAAACAGCTGCTTTCGTGACAGCCCTTTTTCCCGGAGCAATTCCCACAGTTGTTTTGTAACTTGCCGGCAGATCTGGCGAGGGGTGCTCTTCGATTTCTCTATAAGAGTCTCCGACTTAGTCAATTCTCGGCCGTTCAAATCGGCCAGCAAGAAACGGAGTACGTCCCGGGTAATTTCCACTCCTGCAACACAACCGTGCTCGGCTTTGAATCGCAAAATATCGGGAGGCCTGCCGCCGGTGGAATCTCCCTCCCCAAGCTTACCCGTTCCTTCCGAATCAGCGATGAGGCGTGGAAGGGCAGTATCTGGAAGGCCATCAATTTCATGTATGCTCCCAGCGGCGTGGACGCGAGACCTTGAGAATCCAGAACGCTATTTAGAAACGTTTCTGGTCGATTCCTGGGCGGAGCACTTGCGTCAGCATGAACGCTCGACACGCGCCGATCGCGCGGTGACGGAGCGGGTGCGAAGCTTTACCACCGGAGAGCCGATTGTGCGCCATCTTCTATATGCGACGGCAAACTCTGCAGAGCAGAAGACAGAGCACAGTCACCAAACACAAGTGGGACGAGTGGCTCCCGAGTCTCTCTGATCCATAGAGGCTTCTCCCTTGCGCGAGCTTTCAAGATTCCCGTGCGATCGCACAACCTTCCCGTACGAGATTTGCGTGGGTTTCAACGGAGACCATCACGAAACTTGGGATCGGCCGCGTGCGCCCCGTTACAGAAAGGTTTGTTCTCGGACCTGCCGCAGCGGCACAGGGTCATGCGATTACGAACTTCGTAAGCTTGACCATCGGCACTAATGAGTGCGATGCCTCCCCGCACCCACAACGGGCCGCTACACTTCTGCACCGGATCCTCGACTACTCCGATTGACTGCGGCATTTTTGGCTCAACCGCTTTCCCGGTCTCTTTGTCGACAGCGATCAATCGGCCCGAAGGACAGTTTCCCACCTGCCGAATAAACTGTGCGCGCTCCTTCGAGTCATCAGTGCTTTTCACCTGATTCCACACTTGGCCGTGCGGATCGCAAAAACGTGCGAATGCGCATAAGACCTCGGCATCGGCTAGCTGCATCGTCGGCCCGTCAAGCAGTTGCGCCTGCTCCATGATCGGCTCATGGCTGGCCGTTTCAGTTCCGTCGAAACCGATCTTCGCGTGCGTACCATCGCAGAAGGGCTTCGTCTTCGATTGTCCGCAGCGACATAGCGCGTACTGCTCGGAGGCCGGAAGGGTGTCGCCCTCGATCCATTCCGTGGACTCGCCTCGTTTGTTCACGCCAATGGTTTGAAAGGCAAGCGGCACCGAACCCGAGACGAGGTACGGTCCATTTTTCGAAATGGTGATTTTCTTGTGGCTGGACATAAATAGCTCCTCCCGCAAACGGCCTTTCCGTCCACTCTCTCCGCAACAGCGAAATTGCGAACGGCATCCAACACTAAAGCTGGGCGGACGTAGATACTTATCGCGGAATCCGAATCGTATCAAAGAGGCTTATACAGTGTACGAGGATATTGTGTCCTCTGATGGGATTCAGTGATGAAAGCGCGAGCCAATTCGACCGCGAATACAAACGCTTCTTTGGCCAGCCCCCAATACCGGACCTCAGAGCGCGTCGGCTCCAATTTTGCAACGATTAACGACTGACGTCCGTGCGGGACTTCATTATTCTTGGGATGGTTAGGCAATTTCGGAAGGCACGGACTGTGAGCGACCACAGGTGTGAAATCGCAGGTGTGAAATTTTGGGCTGGCTGCTAAGTCACTGAAAGATATGGTGGCCAGGGACGGAGTTGAACCGCCGACGCCAGCCTTTTCAGTCTGTAGCTATCCTGCGCATTCAACAACTTGCAGGTTGCGGACGGCTGCGTAAGTCCTTCCAACTACGTGCAAGTCAGACTTATTGTGGGTTGCGTTGTGGGTTGCGGCCCCGTGCTCCATCCGGGGTCAATGCATTATGAGAGAGCGGCCTTTAAATACGTAGTCGAGGACTGTGGGGCGGGGGGGAGATAGAAAAAGCTACAAAAGAATGGCACTTTACCTT
>Ga0181524_10000501_pt1 | contig 47026 bp, 38 predicted proteins | sample PEATcosm2014_Bin_34_FD_119761 | JGI IMG/M metagenome (GOLD analysis project Ga0181524, IMG submission 119761) | Peatland microbial communities from MTU Mesocosm Facility, Houghton, MI, USA - PEATcosm2014_Bin05_60_metaG | ecosystem: Environmental > Terrestrial > Soil > Wetlands > Peat | place... | reverse complement strand
CGTCCAAGCCGAACATCGTTTCGCTCTCGGCCAGCGGCTCGTCGGGCTACTTGATCCTGGCGGTCTTCTCGCCGGGCACCAAGGACTGCTGGGTCGTCGTCGACCAGAAGGCGGCGCAGAGCGCAAATGTTGCCGGCAACTCGAACCACGCAACGGGCACCTATTACGGAGTGCTCAAGAACTCGACCACCACCGCGTGCAACGCTTCGTCGGTTACAGGAACCGGCTTCTCGTCCAGCCGATTCCCATCCGGCTGACATAGCTGCGCTGAACATCGGCTTCCGGTGGGACTGCCCACTTCCTCCTGAACGCGCGCCGGTGACGCGGTCCGCACGCGCATCGCCGCACACACCCCTCCACGGACGATCCGCCCGGCGAGCCGCAACGTCGGTGAGCCCGCCGACATGGACCCGGGGACATCCAGATGACGTTTCCCCGCTGGGCGCCCGCGGAAGCTTCCCAGGTCCTCCGCCTGAGGAACTACACGGCATCGATCCGCGCTCAGGTCGTGTACCCGTCCGCGTTCGACGACGTGACCGCGCAAAGTGAGCAAAGAGGATCTGCTCGGCCGCACCCGCACTGAGTTGCCGGGCGACGAGATGACGCACGCCGTCCCTGGGCCTCGCTTGGCCGGAGTGGTGCGCAGCCCCGAGGCGACGGCCCGGACCGACGCCATTGCCGATATCCACGCCGCAACGGACGTCCACCGCTTCGCCGAGTCCTGGGCCGAGCGCGGACGAAAGCCGCCCGGCTGCCGCCCGGCTACTTCTTCGTGGCCTCGTAGTACGGGTTGGTGCCCGACGCGTGATCGGTCACGTCGACGATGTTCACGATCTCGGGCACGCTCTCCCGGATCGCCACCTCGATGCCCTGGCTGAGCGTCACCGCCGCCAGACCGCAACCGGCGCACCCGCCTGAGAGACGCAGATAGGCAGTGTCTGCCTCCACTGCCACCAGGTCAGCCCGGCCGCCGTGAGCCGCTATGGCGGGGTTGATCTGCTCGTCGAGAACCTGGAGCAGGCGCTGCGCCACGTCCCCGCTCAGATCCGGCGGCGGCCCGGTCATCATCGGGCTGTGGGGAGGGGGAGGCGGCCGGTTCGGGTTCCGGATGACCATCCCACCACCGTCTGCGTCCGGGCTCAGGTCCAGGACCGAACCGCGCAACCGGTCGATGCTCCGGCCGGGCACGATCAGCGTGAGGCCGTCGAGGTGCTCGATCCAGTCGCCTGGCGTCGCGTCGGACGTGGCCTGGAAGTACATGTCGTAGGTGTACACGTCATCATGCGCGCCACCGATCTCCACGCACAGGGCAAGCGACTCCGGTGCCGCCTCGCCGGCTCTCAACTCGAGGATCTCTGCCAAGGCCGGCGTCGTCAGGCGAAGGACCGGGACCCCGTCGCTTGCGCTGTTGGCGTTGTCGTTCATCAGATGTCCTCGAGAAAGGTCGGCCGGACCCATGTTAAGGCCCTCGCTCGGCGGAGCTGTCGCCGGACGGGTCACGGGCACCATCGCTGTAGCGTGCCGGCGTGCGCGTCCTGCTGGTGTCCACCTACGAGCTCGGGCACCAACCTGTGCACGTGGCCTCCCCGGCTGCGGCGCTGCGGGCCAGAGGCCACGACGTGCGCGCGATCGACGTGTCGGTCGAGCCCTGGGACCGGGACCTCGTGGACTGGGCCGACCGGGTCGCCTTCTCCGTACCGATGCACACGGCGATGCGGATGGCCATGACCCTCGCAGCTTCGGTGCGAGCCCAGCGCCCTGAGCTGCCGGTCTGCCTGTACGGGCTGTACGCCGGCATCGGCCGCGACCTGACGACCGCCGTGGCCGCGGGCATCGCCGACCGGTTGATCGCCGGGGAGTACGAACCGGCCCTGCTCGCATGGGCGGACGAGGCCGGCCGTGCGAGCGCGCCCGGCATTGGGGACGAGGTCGTGGTGCATCTCGGCCGCAGTGGCTTCGCCACTCCGGCGCGCGATCTGTTGCCGCCGCTGGAACGCTACGCCCGGCTCGTCCTGGGCAATGAGGAGAAGCTCGCGGGCGCCGTGGAAGCAAGCCATGGTTGCTCGCACCGTTGCCGGCACTGCCCACTGCCGGTCGTGTACGACGGCCGCTTCCGCGTGGTGCCCGAAGACGTCGTCGTGAGCGACGTGGCCCAGCTCGTGGCCATGGGCGCAGGGCACGTAAGCTTCGCCGACCCCGACTTCCTGAACGGACCGCAGCACGCCATGCGCGTCGCCCAGGCGGTCCACTCGTGCTTCCCCTGTCTGAGTTTCGACTGCACCACCAAGGTCGAGCACATCCTGGCCCACCAGGACCTGTGGCCCGCCATGGCCAAGGCCGGCTGCCTGTTCGTCGTGTCGGCGTTCGAATCAGTCGACGACACCACGCTGCGCATCTTGGACAAGGGACACACGGCCGCCGGCGAGAGCGCGGCGGTGATCTTGCTCCGACGCCACGGGATCGAGGTCCGGCCCTCGTGGCTGCCATTCACGCCTTGGACGAAAGTAGCCGAGGTTGCCGCCATGCTCGATTTCGTCGTCGCACATGACCTCGTGGCGAACGTCGACGCGGTTCAGTACACGATCCGGCTCCTGCTCCCCGAGGGCTCCCTGCTGCTGTCGGCACCTGAGGTGAGACCGCGGCTCCACCACTACGACGCCGCCCGGCTCAGCTGGGCATGGACCGCCGAGGAGGCGGGGCTCGACGAGCTTCAGGCGGAGCTCGCGGCACTTGTCGAGGCCGTCGGCACCGGACCTGCGCCGCTGAGAGCCGAGGACACCTTCGCTGAGGTGGACGCCCGCGTCCGGGCCCACGCCCTGGGCCGCGGCACGAGGTCTGCTCCAGCCGGGGCCCATCGCGGGAGCCGATCGACGGGGCCGGCCGGGCCGAGACCGAGGCTCAGCGAGCCGTGGTTCTGTTGCAGCGAGCCCACTTCGGCCCAGCAGCAGGCCGTGGGCACCGGCGTCAACGGGGCCTAGTCAAGGCGGCGGCTCGCAACCAACCTCTCGACGCAAACGCGCCTCAGGTCTCGGACCAGGGACCCGGAGCGGCGGGCCAAGAGGACAACGGCATGTCAGTCCACCGCTGGCTCGCCCGACAAAGCGCAGACTGCGCGCCGGGCGTCTTCGGCGAGCCGCAGCGCCGCATCCCAACCGGAGGTCTTCGGCACTAGCGCGTCGCCGATGGCGATTCCGACGCGCCCCCTCCTCGGGAACTTCTCGCCCGGTCGCAGCACGTCGCGGCCGCCCCGGATGCCGACGGGCACGACCGGCACGCCGGCCTCGGCCGCCGTCACGAACGCCCCGAGGTGGAAGGGCCGCACTCCGACCGCCCGATCCAGGCCGCCCTCGGGGAAGACCGCGAGGCGGCGAGCGGAACGCAGCACCTCTGCGAGCCTTTGCGCGCCTGCGACCTGCTCGGCCACGGCCTCGCGGTTGACGAACTCGCACCCCAGCCGGCGGAGGAACGGTCCGGCGATGCGCTGGCCCGCCAGCTCGTCACCGGCGACAAAGGCAAGAGGCGACGCGAAGGACTCGATGAGCGCGAGGCCGTCGAGGAAGCTCGTGTGGTTCGCGACAACGACGAATGAGCTGGCGGGGTCGGGAGGCGTGCCGGTCACCTCGAGGCGCACGCCGGCAACGATCCCGAGCACCCGGCCGGCCCGGGCGACGAGCCGCCAGCGGGAGCGGAGAGTGGGCAACGCCAAGACGGCGAGCCAGACGGGAGCGCCGGCAGCGATGAGGGCAGCCCAGGTGAGGCCGGCCGAGGCGAGTGGGCGCGCTTCACGCCCGATGTGCCTTAGCCGCAGGGCGCCCGCCGACCACGCGAGACGCACGACTTGCCACCGCAGACCCCGCGAACGCCTCCCGATCCTGTGAAGCTCATAGAGGTCCCGGGTGGCAGCCCGGCGGATCTTCCCGCTCGGGGTCTTGAGGACACTGTCCGGCGGCGCGAGCACGATGTCGTCCGCGGTCGCGCCTGCCACGCCGACGGTGGCGGCCGCGATCCTCCGCCGGAGGTCGGATCGCGCTTCGGACTCGTTGCGGCCGAGGTTCGTCTCCGCCACGACCACAAGCCGCTCGGCACCAAGTTCCGGGTCGCCGCTCGCGAACACGGCGACGCAGCCACGGCGGACGCCGGCGACCTCACCGATCGCCTCTTCGATCTCCTCAGGGTTCAGGTTCCTACCGGCCCGGATGACGAGGTCCTTGGCCCGCCCCGTGAGATACAGCTCCCCACCCGCCAGGTAGCCGATATCGCCTGTGTCGAGCCAGTCGCCGTGGCGCAGGGCCTCGGTGCCGGCGGGATCGCCGAAGTAGCCGCTCGTCGCCGAGGGTCCACGGAATTCCACTCCCCCTTGGGCGCGCTCGGGAGCCTCCCGACCGGTCTCGTCGACGATCCGCACCGCGTAACCAGGGAGGGGCCGCCCGCAGGACACCACGAGACGTGCGGTGGCCTCGTTGGTGGCGAGTACCGCGCGCCCGGACCGAGCGAGGGTCTCGCGCTCGATCGAGTCGATCAGCGGAAGGCGTCCAAGCGGCGGGAACGTAAGGCCTAGACCCGCCTCGGCAAGGCCATAGGCGGGCGCCATTGCCTCGGGACGGAAGCCGTACGGGCCAAACCGCTCGGCGAAGCGCCGGATCGTGTTCGCGCTCACGGGTTCGGCGCCGTTACAGGCGACACGCCAGGAGGAGAGGTCGAGCCCTGCCAGCTCGTCGTCGGCGATGTGGCGGACACAGAGCTCGTAGCCGAAACTCGGCGATGCCGACAAGGTGCCGTGGTGCTGCTGGACAGCGCGTAGCCAGCGCGCGGGCCGGGCGAGGAACGAGAGCGGTGACATCACGGCGAACATGTAGCCGAAGCAGAGGCTCATGAGCCAGCCTCCGATGAGACCCATGTCATGGTAGAGGGGCAGCCAGCTGACAAAGGTGTCCTCGGGGCTCACTTTGACCGCCGCCCCCAATGCGCGGATGTTCGCGAGCAGCTGCTCGTGCGTGAGCACGACGCCCTTCGGGTGGCCCGTGCTGCCCGAGGAGTACTGGACAAGTGCGGTGTCGCTTGGTCGGACGACCGGGAGCCTCAGTCCGCCTCGGTCACTCGAGCGCAGCTCCTCGACGGTGACGCATCCCTTGAGCCCGGGGACGCCGGCCCGGAGCAGGTGCGCCGCCGGCGCGACGGTCTCGTCGGTTATCAGCAGGACCGCCCTGACGTCGCTGAGGATGCGCGCTTGGCGGCGCAGGTGGTCCTCGAGCAGCGACGCCCGGCTAGGGGGGTACAGCGGCACCGGGGCGCCTCCCGCAAGCAGCACACCACAGAAAGCGTCGAAATAGCCCGGATGAGTGGGCAGCATGAGCGCGACGGCGTCGCCGGGCCCGATCCCGTGCTGGCGAAGGCCGTTCGCCACTTCGCGGCTGGCGGCTGCGAGCTCTCCGTAGGTCCGTTCGACCAACGGTGTGGCTTCACTGAGGTGGAGCACTCGCGTGTGCGGCCGGTCCGGGTCGTGCTCGTCGTAGAACGCGAGCGCGTCAAGGAGCGTGTCCGCCTCGAAGCTCACCCCGCGGGCGCGATCCACAGTTCCAGACGGCGTCGGCTCGGGGAGCGGCCCCTCGGTCGACGGCTGCCCTCGGGCAGCCCACACGGCCCGGACCCAGTCCTCCGGCGTCGCCCCCTTCGCGAACACCTCGTCGTCGAGCGTGACCCCGAACAGATGCTCCACCCGTGACCGGAACTCGGCGAGCGCGAGGCTGTCGATCCCGAGATCGGCGTCGAGCCGGCTCCGGAGCCGGACCGGCGGGAGCGGTGCCTGGGGGTGCAGCTCTGACGCGAGCTCCCCCGTGAGGAGGAGGATCCGCTCTGTGTCGCTCGGCCCGTCAGGCCCGGCTGAGCCTCGCCGCATCGCTCGTCATGATTATCCGCGTCCCGGCGCTTGTCATGTCACGGTTCGCCCGGGCCGGCGCTGGCTGACGAAACAACGCTCTCCAGGTCGAGCCCGATGTCCAGCGCCACCACAGAGTGGGTCAGGGCACCGACCGAGATCACATCCACCCCGGTTCTCGCGTAGTCGGCGACATTCTCGAGGTTGACGCCGCCCGAGGCCTCGACCAGGACAGAGCCGGTGGCCCCGCGCGGATGGACGCGCACGGCCCGGACACATGCACGTACCTGGTCCGGGGTCATGTTGTCGCACATGACCAGCGTCGCCCCGGCATCAAGGGCCTCGGTCACCTGACCAATACGGTCGCACTCGACCTCGACCATGCGACCCGGCCATCGCTCGAGGGCCTTGTGAACCGCCTCGCTGATCGAGAGCCCCCCCATGTGGTTGTCCTTGATCAGCACCCCCTCCGAGAGGCTGCCTCGATGATTGGCCGCGCCGCCGGCCCTCACAGCTGCCTTCTCGAGCGATCGCAGACCAGGCGTGGTCTTGCGCGTGTCCCAGATCCTGGCTGACGGGTTGCCCTCGCGGGCGGCCTCGACGTAGCGCCGAGTGGCCGTCGCAACACCCGAAAGATGGCAGAGGAAATTGAGTGCCGTCCGCTCGGCGGTCAACAAGGAGCGCAACTGTCCCTCGACCCGCCCGATAACCCCTCCCGAGGCGATCTCGCCGCCGTCGCCCACCGCCCAGGTCACTTCGAGATCAGGATCGACCTGGATGCAGGTTTGTTCGGCACAGCGCGTGCCGGCGACCACCCCTGGTGCCCGCGCCACGAACGCGGCCCGGCCGCGTGGGCTCGCGGGAAGCAGCGCCGCGGACAAGTCGCCGAGTGGCAGGAGATCCTCAGCAAGCGCGATCGCCACGGCCTCGCGAACCGCCGCGATCGGAGGCTGGACGTCGTCGCGGTATCTCGCAACCGGTCTAGTCACGGCGCTGGCACCTCTGAGCTGGGCCTACGCATGCTTCCGGGTCCCGCAACGCGGCTCGCCCCGTGCGACAGCCTGCGACGGAACCTCGGCGAGGTTTCGGGGAAGTCCGCGCGAACCTGCGACCCACGCGTCTCCTCGCGCTCGGTCGCCGCCTCCAGCAATGCCTTGGCGACGGCGGTGAGGTTCCGCACCTCGGCTGTGGTTCGGTCCACCGTGGAGGCAAGCTCCGCGACGATGCCGGCGACGGCTCCGCAAGCCCGCTCGAGCGAGGAAGCGTCGCGGACGACGCCGGCCCAGTTGGTCATCGCGCCCTGAAGCGCGCAGCGCTGTGCCTCGGCCCTTGCGTGGCTGTCCGGCGAGGCGCCGGTCTGTCGAGGTGGAACTTCGGGGCGATCCGGCCCGCACCGGCAATCTGCGACAGGACGGACGGGAATCGGCGCAGCCGGGTCACCGGTCGCCGACACCTCGCCCGTCTCACCGTCCAGGCCGGCGAGAGCGCCTGTGGGCTCGGGTGCGTCGCGGCCCGACAGGATCGCGTCGACGCAGCGGGCTCCGAAGACCATGCCCTCCAGCAGCGAGTTCGAGGCAAGCCGGTTGGCTCCGTGAACCCCGGTGCAGGCGACCTCACCCGCCGCCCAAAGTCCCGGGAGAGCGGTCGCGCCGTCGAGGTCCACCAGAACGCCTCCGGACAGGTAGTGCGCGGCCGGCGCCACCGGCAGCCACTCACGGACCGGGTCAAACCCGGCCTCCGCCAACGAGTCCGCGATCGTCGGGAACCTTCGCCCGAAGTCCTCGAGCACCGTCGCGTCCAGCCACACGTGGTCGCTGCCCTCCTCCACCAACTTGACGGCGATCGCCCTGCTTACGAGGTCGCGCGGCAAGAGCTCGTCCACGAAACGATTGCCCGCACCGTCGCGCAGAACCGCGCCGTGACCGCGGAGCGCCTCGGAGATGAGCGGGCGCGGCATGGCTGAATGGTGGAGCGCGGTCGGATGGAATTGGACGAACTCCACGTCGGCAACCGGGACTCCGGCGCGCAGCGCCATGGCGATGCCGTCACCGGTCGCCTCGGTGGGATTGGTCGTGACCGCGTACATCTGCCCGGCCCCGCCGCACGCTAGGACGACGTGGGCGGCCGCTACACGCTGCAGCTGTCCTGAGGGGTCGAGCGCGACGACGCCGGTGCACCGTGCGCCTTCGAGGACAAGATCGAGGGCGAAGCAGTTCTCGAGGATCGCTGCGGCGCTGTCACGCACCGCTGCGACGAGGGCCCGCTCCACCTCCGCGCCGGTGGCGGTGCCGCCCGCGTGCAGCACGCGCGCCGTCGAGTGGCCGCCTTCCCTGGCTCTCGACAGTCCGCCGCCAGGCACGCTGTCGAAAACGGCGCCGAGCGCGATGAGCTCGTGGACCCGCTCGGAGCCCTCGTCGACGAGCACGCGAACCGCGGCCTGGTCGCACAGCCCGGCTCCCGCGCGGAGCGTGTCCGCCAGGTGGAGGTCGGTCGAGTCCTCGTCACCAGGCAACACCGCTGCGATGCCCCCCTGGGCCCAGCGTGTCGTCGACTGCTCGAGCTCGCCCTTGGTGAGAACCCCGACCCTCGCCCCGCCGAGCTGGGCGAGGCGAACCGCCGCGGACAGGCCCGCCACCCCGCTCCCGATCACGAGAACGTCGAGCTGCTGGAGCGGGCTCACGTCGTGATGCGCCGGTCGCGGCGCCAGAGCAGGCAGGACGGCCCAGGTGTCATGCCTCCACCCCCAAGTTGTCGATCAGGCGGACCGGCCCGATGTCAGTCGCGATGAGCAGCCGAAGCTCGCCGGCGAGTTGCACCGGCGACTCGAACGTAACGGGATCCACGACAACTGCATAATCCAACCTGGCTCGCGGCTCGGCGGCAACCACGGCAGCCATCGTCCTTTCAACCTCCGTGCTGCGCCGTTCGCCAGCGGCCACGGAGGCGCGCGCCGCGTCGAGTGCCTTGAAGACCACGGTTGCCGCGCGCCGGTCGTCGGGCGCCAGCCGCTGGTTGCGGCTCGAGCATGCAAGGCCATCGGGCTCCCGCACCGTCGGGCAGCCGATGATCTCCGCATCGAGATCGAGATCCTCGACGAGGTTGCGCACGACGGCCAGCTGCTGGAAGTCCTTCTCACCGAAGAAGGCACGACAACGCCCGGAAAGCGACAGCAGCTTGGTGACGACCGTCGCGACACCGGCGAAATGGCCAGGACGGGATGCACCCTCGAGGCGCTCACCGAGCGGTCCGGGCTCGACTCTTGTCTCTGGTAGTCCCCGCGGGTACATCTCGCCCAAAGAAGGCGCGAACACGAGCTTGACGCCGGCCGCCTGCGCCATCTCCAGGTCTCGCTCCAGGTTGGACGGGTACCGCGCCAGGTCCTCTCGGGAGGAGAACTGGAGCGGGTTCACAAAGATGGTCGCTGCCACCACGTCGCAGCCCGACACGGCGGCCCTCAACAGCGACATGTGCCCCTCGTGCCAAGCGCCCATCGTGGGTACGAGCCCGAGCCGGGCGCCCGTCGCGCGCTCAGCTGACATCACCTTGCGGAACCCGTCGCGAGAGGCGACTACCTCCACGAGCCGGTCCCGGCGGTTCCCACCAGATCACTGACCGTGTCACGCTCGCAGCCCCCGGCACCCGCCGGTGGCTGTGCGGTCTCGCGCACCTTCGCCGGTTCCCCGGTCACGAGCCGACGCGCGAGGGCTACCCCGGCTTCATAGCCGTCGAGCTCCGCCGGGTCGAGCACCTGACGGTGCCGCTCAATGGTGGTCTCGTCCCCCCGGGCGGCTGGACCGGTGAGCGCCGCGGCCGGTCCGAGCAGGCCTACGTCGTCGAGGGCTCCTTGGGCGAGCGGCAGGAAGGCTTCGAGGGGGAGCCCGACGGACGCGGCAACGCGTTGAACCTGGCCGAGGAGCGCGACGAGATGGTTCGACGCGATGCAGGCAGCAGCGTGGTACCCCGCCCTTGCATCCGCAGGGATCTCGAGGGTGCGGCCGCCAAGCACCAGGACAAGCTCCGTGGCGACCTGGTCCCCGGCCACGACAAAGTAGCCACCGCTGCGCAGGCGCGCGGCCCCGATAGCGGGGTCGGGAAGAGTCACAAGCGGGTGCAGCGCCGCGACACGCTCATGTCCTGCCAGCACCTCGAGACCGAAAGCCCCCGAGCAGTGCGCCACGACCGTGGACGGCACGGGCCGAACTGCCGAGGCGACGCCGATGAGCGATTGGTCGGGGACCGTGAGCAGCAGCACGTCGACGCCGGCGGCGGCCGAAGACAGGTCGTCGCCGCGCCCGAGAAGATCTCGAACCTCGATACCGACGGCTGCGAACGCACACGCAAAAGACCGACCCGCGCGGCCGGGTCCGATGATGCGAACCGTTGTCATGGTGAGCTCTCTTCGTTCCGGCCCTGGCAGCAGGTGCCGTTCGTGTCTCAGTGTCACCGGAGCCTACCAACCATGTGCAGCTCGAGTGATCCAGGGTCCGTCTCGGCGAGCCTGGAGCGCCAATCCGCTGGTACGCGCGAAGCGTCAAGATCCTCGAGCGGCGCCAGTACGAAGCCGCGCTCGGACATCCTCGGGTGCGGCACCACGAGATCGGGCTCGGAGATCTGAAGGTCTCCGACGATGAGGAGGTCGACGTCGAGCGTGCGCGGCCCGTAGCGGACTGTGCGAACCCTGCCCGCCAACTCCTCGAGCGCGTGCGCGACCTCCAGGAGCTGCCGGGCGCCCAGGTTGGCCTCGAGCCGGACGACGCAATTCAGGTACGGGCCTTGGGCTTCAGGGCCGCCCAGCGGAGCCGACTCGTAGACGGGCGAAACCCTCAGATCGGGATCGATGCCGCGGAGCACCCGCACGGCAAGCTCGAGATAGCTCAGGCGATCGCCCATGTTCGAGCCGAGACTCAAGAACGCCTCCACACTCATCCAGACCCGTCACCCCGCTCCCGCCGTAACCGCACTCCAGCCGAGGCCATATCCGCCGCGACAGGAGGTCGGAGCTTGCGCACTGTCACCGTGACCGCTTGCACGCCAGGGATCTCGAGGATCCCGGTAGCGATAGCCCCGGCGAGCGCTTCCAGCAGGCGGTACTGGCGTTCACCGACGATCGCCATGGCCGTCTCCACCACGCGCGCGTAGTCGACTGTCTTGGTCAGGTCATCGTCGTGAGCCGCCTCACCGAGCTCGGCCTCGACCTCCAGATCGACTTCGAAGGGCTGCGCGGCATCTTGCTCGCCCTCGCGGGCGCCATGGCGCCCGAGCACTCGAAGCCCTCGTAGTTCGATCCGGTCGCTCATCTACGAAAAGCCGCCCGGCGAACCCTCGCCCTCGTCAGCCCGGGCGCCGTCAGCCTCGCCGAGCCCGTCGCCCTCCGGTTCCACCGCCTCACGCCCAGCCTCGCCGAGCCCGTCGCCCTCCGGTTCCACCGCCGCAGCCTCGGTGGCTCCGCCGTCGAGCAAAGCGAAGCTCTCCAGCGAAGGCACCTCCTCCACGACGCTGACGATCATGCGCCCGACGGTGCCCATCTGGCGACGGAGCAGTTGTTCCATGGCCGTGATGGCCCGCGGTCCGTCAGGGAGGATCTCGCTCCAGAGCAGGTAGCCGGCGACGACGCCCATCACGCAGTCACCAAGCTCCTCCTTGTGGAGCAACAGGCGCTCACCGCTGCGCAGCCACCCGTGCAAGGCGGGGTACATCTCGCCGAGCACCTCGCGGGCGTCCGCACCGGCCGGCATGGCAAACCGCGACCATTCCAGGCCGAGCTCCTCGTAGGCATGGAGGTTGTGGGTCGAGCCGAGAAGCGACACCACTCTCGTGAACCCCTGAGCGCGGAGCCACAACAGCTCCTCGTGCCGGCGAACCTTGCGATGGTTGGGCGCATAGCCGCCGGGTCGCTCACTGACCGCCAGGTGATCCTTGATGATCCAGCAGAAATTCCTCGGGACAATCCCGGCCGCCCATCGTCCCCTCATGTAGCGGTCTCGCGAAACAAACGAGCCGCCTGCACGGTGGCTGCGACATCATGGACCCGCACAAAGGCCGCCCCGCAGGCCATCGCCCACACGGCCGAGGCCAGCGAGCCCTCCAGCCGGTCATCGGCCCCGAGTGGCGGAATGTCGCCGACACGGCCATCGGGGGACCCGCCGGCGCCGAGATGGCCGATGAAACTCTTGCGGCTCGTTCCGACCAGCACAGGGACCCCGGTTGCCACGAGTCGTGGGAGCGCCGCCAAGAGTTGAAGATTGTGACTTACCGACTTACCGAACCCGATCCCAGGATCGATGTAGACCTCCCCAACGCCCGTGGCACGGGCGTCGGCGGCGCGCAGCTCGAGGAATTCACCAACCTCCCGAACGACGTCGTCATAGCGCGGGTCTCGCTGCATGTCGGCGGGAGTCCCCTTGCAGTGCACCGCGACGTAGCCGGCGCCATGCTCTGCGGCAACCGCGGCGAGGCTCGACGAGACGTCATTCAACAGGGTGGCCCCGGCGGCGAGGGCGGCGTGAGCGACAGAGGCCTTCGTCGTGTCGATCGACACCCTAACCTCGCCTGCGAGCGCTTCGACGACGGGCACGACGCGGCGGAGCTCCTCGCCGGCTGCGACCGCCGTGGCACCGGGTCGCGTCGACTCGCCCCCGACGTCCACTACATCTGCACCCTCAGCCGCCATCTGGCGCCCGCGGTGTACGGCAGCCTCGAAATCCAGGTAGATACCGCCGTCGGAGAACGAATCGGATGTGATGTTCAGCACGCCCATCACGAGGGGGAACACGTCTCAAGCGTAGAGGTTCAGATGCCTCTGCCTCGCACGTGCTCCATGGCTTCTGCCCGAGTCCTCGGGTCAGAGCGGAACAGCCCCCGCACCGCCGAGGTGACCGTGACGGTCCCGGGCTTGCGTACACCTCGCATTGACATGCACAAGTGCTCGGCCTCGATGACCACGAGCACGCCTCGCGGAATGAGAGCCTTCTCGATCGCGTCCGCGATCTGGGTCGTCATGCGCTCCTGGACCTGGAGGCGACCAGCGACGGCGTCGACGACGCGGGCCAGTTTCGAGAGGCCTGTGACCCGCCCGTCCTTGCTCGGGATGTAGGCAACATGAGCCCTGCCGAGAAACGGGAGGAGGTGATGCTCGCACAACGCCGCGAACGGGATGTCGCGAAGCATCACCATCTCGTCGTGCTCGGCAGCGAAGGTGACAGTCAGGAACCTCGCCGGATCTTCACCGGCATGGTCGAACAGCTCTGCGTACATCGACGCCATCCGCGCGGGCGTGCGCACGAGGCCCTCGCGATCCGGGTCCTCACCGATGGCGGCCAGGAGCTCGCGGACCGCCAGGCTGACACGCTCCCTGTCGACAGGTCCGCGGATGCCGGCCTCCGGCCCGGGTGCGGCGCCCGTGTCGCTCATGAACGGGACTGCGGGCGAAACGACGCCCCAGCCGGCAACGAGCTCATTCGGGCTCTCCGGCGAGATACACGCGAATGTCCGGAAGGTTGCGGTAGCGCTCGGCAACGTCGAGGCCGTAGCCCACGACGAATTCCGGCTCGATATGGAAGCCGACATAAGCGAGCTCTAGGTCCGGCCGCGGCTGAGGGCTGCGCTTGACGAGGAGCGAGCAGACGGCCAGGCTCTCCGGGCCGCGGGCCAGAAGGCTCTTGCGCAGGTAAGAGAGGGTGAGACCGCTGTCGAGGATGTCCTCGACGATCAGGACGTGACGACCGGTGAGATCGATGTCGAGGTCCTTCAGGATACGCACGACGCCGCTTGTCTTCGTCGCCCTGCCGTAGGACGAGACGGCCATGAAGTCGAGCTCCAGCGGCAGCTGGATCGTCCGGGCGAGATCGGCGAGGAATATGAAGGCACCCTTGAGCACCCCGACCAGCAGAGGCGGCCGGTCGACATAGTCGGCCGTGATCATCTCGCCTAGCTCGGAGACCCGCCGGGCGATCTGCTCGACTGAGAGGACGACCCTGCCCAGAGCCGGGTCGGCATCCCACACACTCAAGGCGCTGCGCGACTGCGTCAGTGGGCCCAGGTCCGCCCCGACAGCTCGCTGACCCACAGTGTCGCCCACGGGGACGACACTAGCCCGGTGGGTCGAGGCTGGAGGAAGGGTGACCGGGCTCCTGCGCTTCGGTCGGCCGTTCCGGTGCGGGCTCGAGGCGCAATCGGCCCCGTGAACGGCGTACGCTTCTCCCCGAGTCGATATCAGCGGCAAGAGCTTCTCCGGCGGCGACCGACAACACCCGGTCGACCGTCGCCAGGTCGGGCGGGTGGCCGCATCGCAGCCACTCGCGCAGCGCCCGACGCCCGAGGGGGGCAGGTGCGTTCGTGATCGCTTTGGCGTCGGTCGGGTCGAGCGCCGCGGCAAGCTCGCGCAGCAGGGCTGCGTCGTCGGCCAGCAACCTCGCCTGGCGGGCAAGGATCGGCACGACGTCACGGTCTGCGAGCTCGCACAGCATGGGAAGCAGCTCGTGACGGATCCGGTTGCGCAGGTACGCCGGGTCGCTGTTGGTAGGATCCTCCACCGGGCGAAGACCGAGCTGAGAGCACAGGCCGTGGGTCTCAGCCCGGCGTAGCCCGAGAATCGGGTGCCGTGGTCCGGGGCGCATCGCCGCGAGGCCGTCTGTGGCGGCGCCACGGAGCAAGTTGAGCAGGACGGTCTCTGCCTGGTCGTCAGCGGTGTGACCGGTGGCGGCACCAGGTGGCAGCGCGCCGATCCGAACCGCACGCGCCCGTGCCTCGAGGTTGGGTCCTGCGGCGATGGTCACCCGGTGGACAACGACCTCGATGCCGAGACCGGCAGCAACCTCGTTCACGACACTGGCGTCCTGGTCGGAGCCCTCGCGCAGGCCGTGGTCGACATGATGGGCGACCGCGTCACAGCCGGCGGCCACTGCGAGCACCAGCAGGGCAAGCGAGTCGGCGCCCCCGGACACAGCGCATGCCAGAGGCGTCCCTGCGCCGGGAAACGAGCACCGTCCCATCAGCGGACCCGCAACTCGGCATGCCCGTTGCCGCAACGGGCGCGTCACCCTGGCTCGAGCGCCAGACCCCGCAGGCGTGACACCCAGTGGTCGGGCGCTCGGATCTCCGCCGCGCTCGGCAGGTTCTCGGGACCCTGCCATGCGAGCGCGAGGAGCTCAGGGCCACCGGTGCGCTCGATCTCCCGGACGAAATGCGCCCCGTCCGCATACTGCCGCAGCTTCGCCTCGAGCCCGATCAACTGCTGGAACAACTTCGTCAGCCCGCTGGCAGACTCGCGCCGCGCACGAAGAACCTGCGAAAAGCGCGCCGCGCTGGGGATCAGGTCCTGAGCGGCACGGTCCATCGTGACCTCGCCATGGCCTTCGAGGAGGCTCATCATCCCCTGGATCGAGCGGAGCGTCTCCAACTGCTCCGGCGACGCGAGAGCACCGACGAGCCCGGACTCGGCAAGTGGGTTCCGACCGGACCGGATGTCGATGACCATGCGCCCGAGCGCGTTCATCACCTGGCGCGGGTCGGGTGACGCGATGGCGACGCTGCGTTCGACGAGGTCGAGAAAGTGCGCCCGTAACCAGGACACGCCCGTGAACTGGGCGCGGTGGGTCAGCTCGTGCAGCGCGATCCAGAGCCGGAACTCCCGGGGATCGAACCCGTGCCGGCGCTCCAGCGAGACGATGTTCGGCCCCACGTAGTAAACGGCGTCCTGCGCCGATTCGCCGTCCGCAAACAACAAGTCGTACTGGCCGAGTACTCGCCCGGACATCCACCCGAGCACGACGCCCAGCTCGGCCCCGGCCGCCGTCCTGCCCACCGGGCCGAGGGCACCCGGAAGGCCTCGGCCGCTCTTGCCGACACGCTCGAGCACCGGGCCGAGCAACCGCCGGAACGAGGAGACGTTGGCGTGGATCCACTCCTCCCGTGTGGAGACCTGCGCCCGCGCGGGCCCGGCCAGCGAGCGCAAGCCCGTCGATTGCTCGACGAGCGACTCCGCCTGGGCGGTGAACTCCTCGAAGTCGGTCACGAGAGAGCGAAGCGTCGCCCAGTCGACGCGGGTACTCGTGCGCCGCGCGAACCGTCTGGCGACCCGCTCGGCCACGTCCCACGCGACCGCCTCGGAAGGCGGGGTCAGCTCCGCATGGTAAGGCGGCTCAGCCGCAAGCTCGGAAACGGTCAGTGCTCCGCACCCTCGGCGATGCCGCCGGCCTTTGACCACTGCTTGTGCTCGTGGTCGATCGCAGCCGCGATACGGGTCCGGAGCTCGTCCGGGACCTGGTCCCGGCATCGGTCGGCGACGAGCCTTCGGATCTCGTTCTCGAATCCGAAGGCCTTGAGGCAGGGGGAGCACCGGTCGAGGTGGCGAGCAATCTGGTCACGTCGTTCGGGCGTCAGTTCGCCGTCGAGGAAGTGGTAAACGCGGTGCAACACTTCCCGGCAGTTGATGCTTGTGTCGTTCTTCTCGCCGTTCATGCCAGCTCCATCCGATATGTCAGCCCTAGTGAGCCGCGACGAGACCCCGCGCCACTCCAAAGTCGTGCAACGCCTTCTCGAGCGCCCTTCTTCCGCGGTGGAGGCGACTCATGACAGTTCCGATCGGGACGTCGGTGATGTCTGCGATCTCCTTGTAGGAGAATCCCTCGACATCTGCCAGGAGAACCGTCATTCGGAAGCTCTCCGGCAACGACTCCAGCGCGGACTTGACCTCGTCGTCGGTGATCCAATCCAGGGCTTCTTCCTCGGCGCTCCGGCCAATGGCACCATCGCGGCCGCTCATGCGGCGGAACAGGTAGAGCTCCTCGACGTCGTCGAGCTCTGTCTCCTCGGGATGGCGCTTGCGCGACCGGTACGAATTGATGAACGTGTTGGTGAGGATGCGGTAGAGCCAGGCCTTCAGGTTCGTTCCCACCTCGAAGCCTCCATAGCCGCGGTAGGCCTTCAGGTAGGTCTCCTGAACCAGGTCCTGAGCGTCCGACGGGTTGCGAGTCATCCGGAGCGCGGCCGTGTAGAGCGACGCCATGAAATCGGTGGTGTCCTGCGCGAATGTCGCCTGGTCAGCCACAAGCGCACCCTAGCGCCCGTGTGTCACAGCCGGGAAGCGGGACGTTCACGCCGGAAGGCCTCTCGGGTCGAGCGCCGCCGCGATTCGCTGCCAACGAGCGACCCTCCGCCGGGCACTGCGAACGACCGTCTTGGAATCGCTCATCGCCTCACGGGTTCCGACGTCACTTGGTAGCGATGCGGCATAGGAAGCAGTCGTCGCAAGCCGGGCGAGGTTCCGGAGGGCAAGCTCTGCCTCGTCGGACAACACACCCGCCGAGGTGACCCGACTAGCGAGCTCGAGATAGGTCTCGGCCCGGCGGCGGCGGATGCCGGCGAGACCGAGCGTCCTCAGCGCCTCGCCCCAAGCGGCGAGAATCCCAGCGCGCGACTCGCGCCTCGAACGCCGCAACCGCAACCACCTCCACATCGGAACGCCTCCGGCCCAGGCAAGCATGGCGACGAGTAGGACGAGAAGCCACGCTGCCAACGAGCCGCTGGAACGACGGGCTCGACCGGCGTGACGACCGACCTTGGGCTTGGTGACTCCGCCTGTAGGCGGAGGTTGGTGGTTGTGGGCGCTGCCCAGGGTCGTCGTGACCGTGGACGGGACCGTCGTCGTTGTGGTGGTCGTCGACACCACCGGAGCCGACGACCCTTCCACGGTCGCACCGGGAGTGGGCTCGAAGTCGATCCAGCCGTAGTTCTCGAACTGCACCTGGGGCCAGGCGTGGGTATCGGTCCCGTCGACCTGCCACTCGTCGTGCCCGACCGAAACCCCGGGGAGGAACCCGACGGCGATGCGGGTGGGAAGCCCGTCGATGCGCGCGAGAACTGCGAACGCGGTGGCGAATTGCTGGCAGTAACCAGCCCGCGACCTGAACAGGAAGCTCACCAGGCCGCCGTACCCGGGAGACGGCGTGACCAAGCCTGATTTGGTCCACTGGGGAAGGTGGTAATGGAACCTCGGAGAAGTCAGGTAGGCGTCGAGGTCGAGCGCCTTTTGATAGGCCGTGCTCGCGCCGAGCACGAGATTGTTCGCGAGCCGGACGAGCCGTGATGGCACCGGCCTGGGCAGCTGCAGGTCCCGAAGGTCGGAGGTGTCCGGAGAGTCCGCCTCGAGCTCAGCAGGCGACGGATCGGCCACAATCGAGTCCACGGCGTACTTCGACCCCTGCTGGAGTGGGGTGTCCGAAACGATCGAGCCGTCCGGCCCGTCTCTTCGCACCTCGCCTGCGCCGACGACCGCGAACGGATCGCCCCACGCAGGGATGTCGTAACCCGCGAGCCTTGCCACATCGAACACCTGGACCAACTGCTCGTGGCCGGGCCCGTCCGGTGTGGCCGGTGGCGGCTGGCTCTCGTCGGCGCTCAGCGGCGGCGAGAATGACCTCACCGGCGTCGAGGGGCCGGATGTGGTCGCGGTCCAACTGCTGCCATTGAAGTAGTCCAGGCCAGCAACCATCTCCCTCGTGGGCGTGCTGCTGTGCACGGTGAACAGAACGACGGACGGATCGTCCACTTCCTGCTGGGCGACTTGCACGAGCGTGCTGATCTGGATGCCCTGCGGCAGGGTGCCCCCCGGAATGCCCGTGGTGGCGGTCTCGCCAACGGCTCCACCCCTGCCATGCCAAGCGACAAGCGCCACGCTGCGAGCACCAGGGAGGTTCAGGCCGATGACCGCTGCTGCAACGGCAGCCAGGACCGCCATTCGCAACACCACTGCCCCCGCCCTGTGGGACGCGGCGCGGCTCCCGAGGCTGAAGCCGGAGTCCGGCCAAGCAGTGAGGACTCCTTGCGCACGCTCGCGGTCGCGGACGGTGGCGACGAGGAACCAGCAAGCCGTCCCGGCGATGGAGGCGAGACCGAGCACTCGCCAGCCGCCCGTGCCCAGGGCAGAGGCGAAGAGGTACAGCCCGAGGGCGGGCATGAGCGCGAAGACAGCCGGGACCCTCCGCTTGGACGAGATCAGCTCGGCAACCAGCCCAGCGGCGCCAGATGCCCACGCAACCGCCAGCACGAGACCCGGCAGCTCGGGCACCGGAGCGACTTTGAAGGAGAAGACGGGCCAAGCGGCCCGGAGGTCTCTGAGCATGACGTGCCAGGTGGCATGACCGGGCACTGCCCAAGAGAACGTGGACCCGAGCACGATCCCGATCGGCAGGAAAACGGCCGCGACTGCGCCAAGTGTCCACCAGGCGCCCCGAAAGCGAAGCCAGCCCCTCTCGCCGGGACCCTGGCGCTGCTCGCCAGTCCCGCCAACCCTGCCGTCGTTCCCGTCGGGTCCGAGGTGGCCGGTCGCGCGGATGGCGGACACTCCACCTCGCGCCGCGAGCCCCGCAAGGTGGGCGAAAAGGAGGCTGACGAGCGCTGCGGTGAGCTCTCCCGGGCCCGTGAAGCAGCGCGCGAAAGTAGTTACGGCGATCGCGTCGGTGAACACGAGTGCGAGCCACGCACTCATCCGGCCGCTTCCTCCGCTCCGCCCAGCGGTCCGCTGAAATCGTCGACCCGGTCCAGTCCCTCGAGATCGAGGCTCCAGGCGGCAGCAAGCGACCTGCCGAGCGGGAGTGGCACCGTCAGCACATCCGCCTTGGACCTTCCGCCAAGTCCCTGTTGTGAGTAGTAGCCGAGCCCCAGGACGCCACGCGAACCTGCACGCCCGGCGTCGGGCTGCCACCAGGCTTCAGGCTCGTCTCCCTTGGGCGAGGACTTGGCGCCCACAAGGACGAGCACGACCCCCGAGTACAGCTGGGCGAGCTCCTCAAGAACGGCTGCATCCGGCGGGTGGTCCCCGAACGCGCCGACGATGACAAGCATCTCGTCGCGCTCGGGCCGGCCGAGCCGCTCGACGGCGGCGCTGAAGCGTTCACGCGCCGGGGTTGGCGCCGCGCCAACGCCGGCCAAGGTGACGAGCGTGCTCTGGAGGCTCTCGCGCCCCTGCTGAATGCCGGTGTCCAGATTGGTCGTGGTCAGAACGCGATAAGCGCCGGAGATTCCGGCGCGCGACGGGTCGGCTGCAGCTGAAAGCACGCTCGCGGCGACCTCGACAGCCCGGTCCATCTCGTCCGGCGGCGTCGATTGGTCGCCCGCATCGAGCAGCACTGTCGTCGCGATCCGGTCCGGGTCGTCCCGATCTTCGCCGTCGCGAACCATGAGCTCGCCCACGCGCGCCGTCGTCCGCCAGTGAACGTGTCGAAGGTCGTCGTCTTGCGCGTAACGGCGAAGCATCGAGCTCCCGTTGACGACCCTGTCCGCGGCCGAACGGGCGCTCTCGATCCCCAGCCAGCCGAGCCGCTCCGGCACCACCGTCGCGAGCGGCTCGACGCCCGGGAGCACGATGCATCGAGCGGACCGGCTGATGCTGAGACACCGCCGGGCCAGGCCGAGCGGATCGGAGATGACCGCTTCGTACGCTCCGGCATCGACGAGACCGCGCCGTTCGGTTGCAAGCGCAAAGCTCACCTGTACACAGTCGCCACGCCTGAGCCGCGGAACGATGATCCTGAGCGGCTGGCCAGAGCCTGCGCGCTGCGAGTCCTCGCTGAGGAGAATGACCGGCGTCGAGAACGATCCGGCGACACCGGACTCCTCGACCGTGAGCTCGATCACCGCAGGCTCGCCTGCACACACGATCGGAGGCATTGCACGTGCGGTAACGGTGAGTGTGCCCTTGGCCATGTGGACACGGACGAGTGCCGCCAGGGCCACGACGACAATGGCGGTGGCCAGCCCGAAAAGCTCAGGGATACCTAGGATCCGGCCGAAGACGCCCGCGATCAGCCCCAGTGCTATCGTCAGGCGACCTCGGGCGGTGAGCATGCCGCTCGCTAACTGTGGCTGACGGGAAAATCGGGCACGGGCACCTGACCGAGCACCTCGTCGACCACGGCCCTCACGGGGCTGCGACCCAGGCCGGCCGCCCCCCGCAGTTTCAGACGGTGGCCGATGACCGACGGCGCCATGGCCTTGACGTCGTCAGGCGCGACGAATTCCCGGCCCTCGAGCAGCGCCCACGCCCGCGCTGCCCGTTGCAGGGCGAGGGCTGCCCGTGGTGACATACCCAGCGCGACCGCCGGGTGGACGCGGGTCGCGTTGGCGATCTGCACGATGTAGCGCTGCATCAGCGGCGAGATGTGGACTCCCCGCGCCTGAGCGGCGAGCGCTATCACGTCCTCGGGCGTGGCAACCGGCTGCAGCGTCTCGAGCGGCTCGCACACGCCGTGTTTCTCGAGCATCTCGGCCTCGGACTCGAGATCGGGATAGCCGATCTGGATCCTGAGCAGGAAGCGGTCGAGTTGGCTGACCGGGAGCGGGAACGTCCCCTCGTGCTCAATCGGGTTCTGAGTGGCGATCACCATGAACGGATCGGGCAGCTTGTAGGTGTTCCCGTCGACGGTGACCTGCCTCTCCTCCATCGACTCGAGCAGGGCGGACTGCGTCTTTGGAGGCGTCCTGTTGATCTCGTCACCTAGGACGATGTTGGCGAAGATCGGCCCGGGTCGAAACTCGAAACTTGTCTTGGTGACGTCGAACACGCACGCTCCTGTCACGTCCGAAGGCAGCAGGTCGGAAGTGAACTGGATCCGGCGGTGACGGCAGGACACCGAGGCCGAGAGCGCCTTGCCCAGGCTCGTCTTGCCGACACCGGGCACGTCCTCGACGAGGAGGTGACCTCCGGCAACCAGGCAGGTCACCGAGAGGCGAATAGCCTCTTCGTTGCCCTGCAGGACCTTTGCGACGTTCTCGACGATCCGTTCGAAAAGGCGGGTCGCTCCGGACGCGTCGAGGAGCACCTGGCCTTCGCCATCCGTTGCGGCACCGTCCTGGTCGAACCCGACACGGGTACCGAGATCCATTCTCTCCACCTCATCTCCGGGCTCGAGAGACGCCGCCAGGCAAGATCATCCCATCAGCTGGACCATCTCGGTACGCGAGGGGTTGGCTACGTGCGCGTCGCGCTCGTGACCTCGCCAGCTTAACCAGCACCAAGGCACACGAAAGCGCCCGCTGCCAGCGCCTCCCGAGCCTCTTGGTCGCCGGAAGCGAGATCTCTGGTCAGGAGTGCTTCGGGAAGCGCGCGTGCCTGGGCGATGGCCAGCGCCCGTGCCAAGCCGTGTCCACGCGCGAGCTGGTCGTGGAGGGCGATCATGATCGGGGTGACCCCGTCGTCCGGCACGGGCGCCGCGCTCGAGACGATGGCCCGCGTCCCGAGCGACAGCAGCGCTGCACTCGTCCCCATGAGCTCGTCGCCGGGATGGACCTCAGAATGTCCGGCATCACAGGCCGAGAGCACCATCCACTCGGGCGGTCGGGCTATGCGTTCAATGTCGTAGACGGTGAGCGGCCCGTCAGCCAGCTCGAGCGACGAGAACTGGGGGTTGTCGGCACGGAAGGTCCCGTGAGCCGCCACGTGGGCAAGGCGGCGGCTTTCGAACGCGCGTGCGACCGCCCGGGTAGTCGCGGCCGGTCCTTCAAGCATCCGCGCCCGGGGGTAGAAAGCCGAGCGGATCCGGCTGATCTCCTCGGCTGCGTGGGCAACCCTGGGCCCGGCTACGAGCACGACGGCACCAGCGCCCGCGGTGGCAAGCCGTTGCTCGGAGAGCTCCTGGCACTGGCGGGAGTACCACAGCGACGCCGACGGTGCGACGGTCATGGTCCGGCCTCGCAGGGACGGGAGCAACGCCCAGGCAAGGGCGTGGAGCTCACCTGTGGGAATCACGACGAGATCACGGCCGTCCAGGTGGCGTGCCAACGGATCGATGAGGAGGACGCCCAGGCGATGGCAAGACCGCTCCAGGAGGGCCGCCGCAGCGTCGAGACTGCTCTGAGAGCTGCGGCGGAACGCGAGGCGACCCAGCGCGAACCGCAGTGTGGCACGCTCGGTCGCTGCCTCCTGCGCGCTGCCCAGACACCGCAGGTCGAACCTTCTCCGGGTACCGATCACGGCATGGAGCCGACCGTCGTGTTCGACGTATTCGACAAGGACCCGTTCGCCGATCGCCTCTCGCAGCTCGGCAGGATTCGGGAGACTTGGAGCTTCAGCGAAATCGCCCTGCGCAGCGCGGCTGCGCTGGCGGATCGCTGCCTCAATCCGCCGCTGCTTGTCAACGAGCGGCCTCACGTCATCGCCTTCGAGCGAAGCTCGTTCGAGACGAGCGACGGTATCCCGCAAGGTCGCGAGCATCCAAGCGAGCCTCTCGTCGGTCGGAGGGGTCGCCCGCGGGGTCCGCAATGCACCCGCACGCCACCGTTCCGACCAGCGCAGTACCTCCACCGCGCGGCTCGAGTCGAATGCGAGGTCCAGGCCGAGATCGGCGAGCTCTGAAACCGTCGTGGCGGTTCGCACCCGCAACTCGGTCGCCCCCAGCGTCGCCCGGTGATCCTCGGCGACCTTAAGCCCGGACCTGAGTGCCGAGAGGGCACCCGAACGGTTGCCCGCCGCAAGGCGACCCAACGCTTCGCCGTACCAGCCACGCACGCGTTGCGCGGCCGGCCCAGAGCGTGCACGCCCGTCGATACCGGCCACCAATGATCTTGCGGTGTCCGCGTCCGATGCTCGCAACGCGGCGCGTGCACCTATCAGGCGGCACTCAAGGCTGGGCAACAGCCACCCTTGCTCGTGAAGGACCTCCGCGAGCGCGCCAGCCTCCGCCGGAATGCGGGCTTGCGCCGTGCCCGTGGCCCATCGCGACTGGGCCGCGACGAATCGGGCCAGCGCAGCCCACCGGGACCGTCCCTGGTGCACGAATTGACGACGCGCCTTGCGGGCCACCGAGCCGGAGACGACCAGATCTCCCTCGGCGAGAGCGATTTGGCTCAGCAGCAGTCTGGCCTCAGCCAGGTCGAGCGAGATCCCGGCCGTCTCCAACGTCGCGACGCCCATCTCGCTCTGCCGGCGAGCCTCGGGGAGCAACCTTGCCGACAGCAGCAGCTCGGCACGGTCGATCGACAGCGCCGGGGCGGCCAGCCCCCGACGGGCAAATGGGCGCGCGGCCTGGTCGTAGCGCCGTAGGGCGGCAGGGACGTCGCCTTTCAGCGCGGAGACGTACCCAAGGTTGTGCAGCACCTGGGCCGCTGCGATCTCACCTTCGAGCAGGCGGTAAAGATGCAACGCCTTGTTGAGGTCCGTCTCTGCGAGGGTGAGCTCGTTGCGGTAGGCGTGAAGAATCCCCCGATTGGAGAGGAGCCTCGCCTCGTTCAAGCGGTCGCCGGCCCGGCGGAGCAGCGGCAGGGCCCGACGGCTGTCGTCGAGCGCCTCTTCGAAGCGGCCGACGCGGATGTGAATGAGGGCACGTTGCACAAGGACTTGTCCGCGCAGCTCTCGGGGCGCTCGCTCGGCCGCGCGATCCAGCTCAGCCAGCGCCGCGTCCGGGTACCCGCCTTGCAACAGGACCAGAACCAAGCTCAGGCGCGCCTCGAACGCGCGAACATCCAACTTCCCGGCCTCGGCGATGGCAATCGCGCGACGCAGGCGGCGTCGCGCGGTACTCAGTCGGCCGGTCTCGCGAGCCGCGAGGCCAACGGTGCGATTGGCCACCGACGCTGCCTCCGCCTCGACACCACGATCTGAGAGCACCGCTAACGCGGCTGCCTCAGCCCGGAGCGGGTCGTCTGCAACCGCCGCGAGGGCGCTTTCGGCCGCGTCGAGTGACGCGTCGACGGTTGGGCGCGTCATCAGATCAGGCCCGAGGACGAGCCCCGGGCGAATCTCAGAGCGTGATCCAGCTCGTGGCGACCGAATGGGCGGCGGATCTCGTGGGGCGGCAACGGAAGCTCACAGGCCCATCCGGCATCGCCGGGACATGGAAACAGCCGAGCTCGTCGGTCGCCACCGGTGTGGTTCCACCTCGGTGGCGCAGCTCGACGACGGTGGCCTGCGGTGGCACGACTTGTCCCACCAGGTGCCCTGCACCGGAAACCTCCACCTCGAGCACAAGGTCGCGCGCTTCAAAGGTCAGCTGCCGGACAGTCCGCCCGCCGGATCGCACGCTCGAAAGAAGGTCGTCGTCGATTATCGAGTCGTATACGAGCGCGGCCGGCTCATCGTCGATGGAGCGCATCCCAAAGCTCGACCTCGCGCTGACGAGCACGTCCGCTGGCATTGGGTCCTTCTCGCGTACCAACGAGTGGAGCCTCCTGAAGGTCGCCTCGCGAGCAGCCTCTGCAGCGTCCGGCCAGTCGAGGTGGACCGCGGCGCCGTCTATGCGGGACGCCTTGGCCACAGCTTGGTCGTCTGTGTTCACGAGACTCTCCCCCTGGCGGTGCTCGCAACGGCGCGACGACCCTGAGGGTGGAGCGGACGAAGAGTAGTTCGGCCACCCAGCCGATCGAGACAGCGAGCGCGCGTGGGCCCGATGCTGCCGATTGGCATCTCGAACACCTCGCTCAGCTCCGCGTAGCTCGGCGGCGGATCAGCCAACATCACGCGGAGCAAGGCCTTGCAGTCCGGTTCCAAGGCTTCGAAAGCACTCCAGAGTGCAGCGTCTCGTCCACGGTTCGCCAGATCGTCGACCAACTCGAGCCCACAGTCTCCGCACATCCAGTCGACACGATCTTCCGTTGAGATACAACGCTCCTGGCGTCTCAACATGCGGAGACACTCGCGCCGGGCGGTCGAGGCGAGCCATGCCCCGAGCCGTTCGGGGTCCGTGATGAGGTTGAGACTTTCGGCGAGCCGTAGCCAGGTCGTCCGGCTGATCTCCGCGGCGTCTGCCTGACTGAGACCGTGGCCCCGCGCGACTGCCCAGACAAGGCCCGCGAGACGACCGACCAGCACGTCCCAGGCTTGCTCGTCTCCCCCTGCGGCCTGCCGCAAGAGAGCGCCAAGGTCGACGGCATCCATGTCCCAACTCTAACCACGACGCACCTGGGTACCACAAGGCGCGCGGAGGCGTGACTGGGCCATAATTGTGACATAGCCGACGCGACCTGGGCGGAGGGACAATCGAAGGTCGAGACGGGCTTGGACTTGTTCGCGGCGTGTCACGACGCCCGAGGCTTGGGAACGTGAGACGGCTGGCCGTCGTCGGAGCCGGGATCATTGGCTTGGCCGTAGCCCGGCAGCTGCTGCGAGCAAACCCGACAGCGAGCGTCGTGGTCATCGAGCGGGAGGATGCGGTCGGCACCCATCAAAGCGGCCACAACAGCGGAGTGATCCACTCCGGCCTGTACTACCCGCCCGGCTCGCTAAAAGCGGAGCTTTGCGTATCGGGCGGCCGGCTCCTGCGAAGTTACTGCGAGGAACGCTCGATTCCGGTCGAGGTGTGCGGCAAGGTGGTCGTCGCGGTTGACGGTTCAGAGCTGCCGAGACTCCAGAACCTGTTCGAACGCGGTGTGAAGAACGGGGTGCCCGGACTTCGCCTCGTGGACGGCTCGGCGCTGAGCAAGCTGGAGCCGCACGTCGTCGGCGTGCGAGCCATCCACTCTCCTTCGACGGCCGTTGTCGACTTCGCGGCCGTGACCCGCTCTCTTGCTGAGGAGGTCGCCACCTCGGGCCAACTCTGGCTCGGAACTGAAGTGATGTCCGTTCTCTCTCGGTCGGACGGCCTTGTCCGTCTGGAACTGGCGGGAGGCCATGGCGGATACTTCGACTGCGACTTCGCGATCGTTTGCGCGGGCCTTCAATCGGACCGGGTGGCCGTTCGGTCTGGGGCTGACGCCGAGCCACGAATCGTTCCGTTCCGCGGGTCGTACTATCGACTTCGACCTGCAGCTCGACACCTGGTGCGGGGGCTGGTGTACCCGGTGCCCGATCCCAGATATCCGTTCCTCGGAATTCACTTGACGAAGACCCTGCACGGGGAGGTGCTCGTTGGGCCGAACGCTTTTCTTGGCTTCTCGCGCGACAGCTATGCGAGATCGGCGTTCGACTGGCAGGACGTTCGAGACACCCTGACTTGGCCCGGATTTCCTCGTTTCGCAAGATCGAACTGGCGCGCGGGCGCGCGGGAGATCGCTCAGGCGATGAGCCGGCGGGGCTTTGCCTCCGCTGTCCGCCGTTACGTCCCGGAACTGACCGCCGCCGACTTGGAGCCTGCCGTGGCGGGCATCCGGGCCCAGGCGATGGCTCGTGACGGGTCGCTGATCGACGACTTCTGGATCGACTCCAGGGGCAGCATCATGGACCTTCGCAATGCCCCTTCTCCCGCCGCGACAGCGGCTCTCGCGATTGCCGATCACATCTGCAGGTCCGCCGGGCTGAGCTGAGCCGAGCGCTGGGCCCGGCTGTGGTGACCCGATCGCAGCCCGGCAGACAGGGGCGCAAGGGCTCCGGCGGGCCCTCGGAGGTAGCCTCTAATCGTGCACAAGTTGCTCGTCGCCCTCGGCATGGTCGCCATGGGCGTCGGGGCATCGGCTTGCAGCAGCTCCTCGTCGGCCACTTCGACGACAACCTCGAGCGTGCCAGGCACCGAGGCGTCCACGACGACGACCATCCCGGCATCGCGAGCCGCGGGCAGCAACGCGACCGCGGTTCAGGCGATGAGGGCGGCACTGCGACACGGGGGATCGCAATCCTCACTGCACTACGTCAGCACATCGGTCGAGGACGGGATGACCACCACCATCATCGGCGATGTCACCCAGACCTCGGGGACCCAGACGATCGTCGTCTCGTATCAAGGCGTCAAGGCCTCGATGATCATCGAGCTGGTCGGGCACGAGGCCTATTTCCGGGGAGCCGCCACGGCCATCGAGGTGCTCATCAGCTTGACGGCACGCCAGTCGGCCGCCGCCGCCGGCCGATGGGTCTCGGTCGTGCCGTCCGACTCGGTCTACCAGAGCACCGCCGCTGCGCTCACAGTTGGCTCGGTGATGTCAGAGCTCGCCCTCTCGCCGCCCATCACCAGGGCGAGGACCGTCGTGGTCGGCGGCCGAAGCGTCGTCGAGATCGCCGGTGCCTGGACAGGCGAGGGGATCACGACCAAGAACCACGCGACCGGTGAGCTCGAGGTGACCAAGGGCGCCGCGTCCCTCCCCATCGCATTCAGTGGCACGATGCCGCCGACGACGGCCGCGGGCGGTTTCACGGCGAGCCTCGTGGTGAGCAAGTGGGGAGAGGCCGTCCACGTGGCTCCCCCGGCCTTCGCGGTACCGCTTTCCACGATCCTCAACAGCACGACGACGACCCAGCCGGTCGTGGTCTGAGCCGAGGGCTCGTCGTGCCACCGATCGGCGACTATGCCCTGATAGGGGGCATCGCCGCGGTGTGCAGCTACCTGCTGACGTTCCCGCTCCAGCGCATCGCCGCTCGCATGTCGTTCGTCGCCGCGCCGGACGACCGGCGCCTCCACCAGCAGCCCGTCCCCTACGGTGGCGGTCTCGCAATGTTCCTCGCCTTCCTCGCCGCGATGATCGTCGCCAATCACGTCGGGAGCCTGAACGGGATCTTCCAGGGTTCCTCCGAGCCTCTCGGCGTCGTGCTCGGCGCGGCGGTCATCCTCGGTGTAGGGCTGCTCGACGACGCCCGTGAAATCTCCGCTCCGGCGAAGGTGGCGGGCCAAGTGCTGGCAGCGATGTGCCTGGTGTTCCTCGGCGCCACGATGTTCTGGCTGAAGATCCCTCTCGCCGGCACCGTAGTGCTCTCCTCGGACCTCACTCCACTGATCACGGCCTTGTGGGTGATCGGCATCACCAACGCGATCAACCTCATCGACGGCCTCGACGGCCTCGCGACCGGAATTGTCGCGATCGCCTCGGGCGCGCTCGCGGTCTACGGCCTGCGACTCGTGGAGCTCGGCGCGCTGCAGACGACCAACGTCGGACCCCTCATCGCCGTCATCACCTGCGGGGTCTGCCTCGGCTTCCTCCCGCACAACTTCAATCCGGCAAAGGTGTTCATGGGTGATGCCGGTGCACTGTTCCTCGGACTGTTGATGGCTGCGGCCACGATGGAGATTGGAGGCCGGACCGAGGGGGTGAGCGGGCAGACCTACTTCTTCTATGCGCCGCTGTTCCTCCCGCTGTTCATCCTCGGAGTCCCGATCTCCGACATGGCCTTCGCGTACATCCGGCGCGTGGCCAAGGGCACTGGGATCGACACCCCGGACAACGACCATGTGCACCACCGGCTCGTGCGGCTCGGGCACGGGCCCCGCCGCACGGTTGTGATCCTGTGGACCTGGACCGCAGCGCTATCCGGTTTCGTGTTGTTCCCGCTGTTCGCGAAGGCGTCAAACGCCATCATCCCGTTTGCCGCAATCGTGTTCGGCCTGCTGCTGTTCACCTTGTTCCGCCCCGGCCTGCGGCCCCCACGCCGAAAGCAACGCAAGGCGGCTGCTGCGGACAGGGACGCCACAGCACCGGTTGGAGCCCAGGCTGACGACGCCGGGTCGAGGAAGGAGACCGCCCTCAACTGAGCCGGCTGCAGCAGCCGACCGCTTCTGAACCGGCACGAGGCGCCGATTCAGAAGTCGAGGTCGGAGAGCTCGGGAACTGTCCGCAGCGCCCTGTCGCGGGCCTCGAGCCAACGCTGGCGGTCGACGCGCCGCGTGGGCTCGACGACGGTCCGTGGTTGAAGCTCAGCAGCCGCTTCCTCGAGGCTCGCCCAGGTACCGACCGCGACCCCAGCCAGGTACGCAGCGCCAAGCGTCGTCGCCTCGGTGACCGCGGAGGTTTCGACCGGACGGCCGATGGCGTTCGCGAGCGCTTGGGTGAACGTGCGGTTCGCACTCATGCCTCCGTCGATGCGGAGGGTCCCGATCGACAGGCCCGAGTCGGTCTCGGCCGCCTCGAGAAGGTCGGCGCCGCGCTGCGCGACCCCTTCCAGTACCGCGCGAACGACCTCGGCCCTCCCCGAACCCCGGGTGAGCCCGAGCAAGGTGCCTCGCGCCCCGTAGTCCCATACAGGCGTGCCGAGACCGAGGAGTGCCGGCACGAAGAAGACCCCACCCGAGTCAGCACACGAGGCCGCCAGATCGTCCGACTCTGCGACCGACGACACAACGCCCAGGTCGTCTCGCAGCCATTCGACACAACTGCCCGCCGACATCATGATGGCCTCGATGCCCCAGGTGATGCTGCCTGCTTGACTCCAGGCCACGATCGGGAAAGTCCCGCCCGGCCCACGTCGAGGGAAAGCAGGCCGCTCGCCGCCGACGCAGAGGTCCAACATGGCGCCCGTGCCGAACGTCGCTTTGGCAAGGCCGGGCCGGACACAACCCTGACCGACGAGCGAGGCCTGCTGGTCGCCGGCCAGACCAGCGATCGGAGGTGCGCCCGGCAACGCGCTCGCTTCGCCAAGCACGCCAAGGGAGTCGACCGGGCGCGGCAGGACTCGACGCGGAATGCGCAGCGCCTCCAGCACGACGTCGTCCCACTCCTGGGCATTGCCGTCAAGTAGGCCGGTGACGGCCAGGTTGCTCCGGTCAGAAACATGCAGGCTGCCTCGCGACAGTGTCCAGGCGACCCATGTGTCGACGGTCCCCGCGCACAAGTCGCGCGACCGGTCTGGATCGGCGATGTCGAGAAGCACGGCCAGCTTGGTGGCACTCTGGTTCGGTGCGAGGCGGATCCCTTGAGCCTGCAACACCAGGCAGAACCCCACAGTACGGAGGTCCTGCCAGCCGATCCCGGGACCGACCGGGTCGCCCGTCACGCGGTCCCAGACAACCGTCGACGCCCGCTGGCTGCTGATTCCCACGGCGTCGACTCTCCCGCCTCTGGCGAGTGCAGCCATCGACACCTCGAGAACCGCGTTTGCGATCTCGGACGCGTCGAACTCCACGAAGCCCTGTGCGGGCGAGCTAGGCAGCACCTGGCGCTGATGTACGTGCTCGACCGAGGAGTCCGGCCGCACGACTGCAGCACGGACGCCACTGGTACCCACGTCGACGGCCAACACGCTCATCGCTTGCCTCCTCTCTCTTCCCCGGCCCGCCTCTTTCCATGGCGGCAACGCCACAATAAGAGGCGGCGGGAGCCAAGTCCCGAATGCCGGCGGCGCCAGCCGCGGAACTACCATGCAGCGGTGGGCCGTGAGACCCGACCCGGAGGTGAGGAACCGCCCGGTTGCCCGACCGGTGGCCGAGCAGCTCGGCGCCAACCCGAGGACGTCGCCCGGCGCCGGAGGCACGCGACCGTGGCCGGCCTCATCGCGTTGGTGCTGGCCGGTTTCGCGTTCGTCGTCTACGCAACGGTGATCTCCCGTGAGGTCCCGGGGTCAAAGTACGCGAACCTCGTCCTCTACAGGTCTCCGGCCAGAGCTCCAGGCTTCGATCTCGCTCGCCTCGGCAGTGGGGCGCGGGTCACCTCCGCAGTGCTCGAGAATGGTCCGGCGGCAGTGAACTGGTTCCAGTCCACTTGCGTCGCCTGCCAAGCCGAGCTCGTGACCTTCGCCTCGGTCGCCGACAAGGAGCTTATGAAGATCCACTTCCTCGGGATCGACATCAATGACCCGTCGCCCGCGACCGCCCTTGCCATGGTGCGCCGGGCCGGGGCGGACTATCCCGTCGCCGAGGCACCCGGCGTGGCGAGCATCGCCTTGGCGACCCGTTTCGGCGTAGGCGACCTACCGGCTACTGTCTTCGTCAGCGCACGCGGCAACATCTTGGGCGAGGTGCTCGGCAAGGTCTCCCGTGCCGAGCTTGTCGCTCTGCTCGCCAACCTGGCAGCCGGTCACCCGCTCAACTACTGATCGGAGCGCACGAACGAAGTGCGCGGGACAACTCTTACACTGCGCTTGCGTTGTTTCGCGCGCGCCACCTGCTTTCTTCCCTAGAGTACTTAGCACTAAATACTGGACGGCTGGCCTCCGCCTGACTGGTCGACGGCGGTTGGCACGTCCACGAGGAGATCACCGATGACGTTGGCAATCCAGCTGGAGGACCTGCACAAGACCTTCGGCCACACTGTGCGGGCTCTCGACGGAGTCAGTTTCGGCGTGGAACCAGGCACGATCTTCGGGTTGCTCGGTCCGAACGGGGCGGGCAAGACCACCGCCGTTCGGATTCTCACGACTGTGCTCCAGCCCGACAACGGGGTGGCCCGGGTGCTCGGTCACGATGTCACGGCCGAGCCTGACCTCGTGCGCACCCTGATCGGGCTCGCCGGCCAGTTCGCGGCGGTAGACGAGAACCTCACCGGCGCGGAAAACCTCTGGATGGTCGGAAGGCTCAACCACATGGCCAAAGCGCAGCTGAAAGAGCGCTCGTCGTCGCTTCTCGAACAGTTCGGCCTCACTGACGCGGCGAACCGGCCGACCAAGACGTACTCCGGAGGGATGCGCAGACGCCTCGACGTCGCCGCCTCGCTCGTTGCCCACCCGAGAGTGCTCTTTCTCGACGAGCCGACCACCGGCTTGGACCCGGCGAGCCGAGCGGATGTGTGGACCATGATCGAAGGTCTCGTCGCAGAGGGCACGACAGTGCTCCTCACGACTCAATACCTGGAGGAGGCCGACCGGCTCGCCGAGCACCTGGTGGTCATCAACCACGGCAAGGTCATCGCGGCGGGAACGCCGGCCACCTTGAAGGCGAACATGGGCGTGACTGTTCTCGACCTCGGTCTCGACGACGAGAGGACCGCCCTTCGTGCCGCGGAGGCGCTCAAGACGGTGAACGAAAAGGCCCCCGTCGTGTACGGCCGCACGGTCGAAGTCAACGTGAACGACGGTCCTCGCATCGTCACTGAAGCGCTGAGGATTCTCGAAGCCGAAGGCATCGCCCCGACAACGCTCGCGCTGCGTGAACCCAGTCTCGACGATGTGTTCCTTTCTCTCACCGGACATCGCGCCGAAGCCGAACTGGCCGAAGGAGTGGAAAACCCGCCGAGCCCGGCTGGCCGCCGGCAAAGAAACAGGAGAGCCCGAAGCTGATGACCACGACAACGTTCCCGACCCCGCACGTCCCTGCTGTGGGTTCGTCACCATCGGGCGGTCGGCTCTACTGGGCCATCGCCGACATGCTGACGGTGACCAAGCGCAACCTCATCGGCTATACGCGCGTACCGGAGGCGATCTTCTTCTCCAGTGTGCAGCCGATCATGTTCGTCCTGCTGTTCCGCTACGTGTTCGGGGGTGCGATCCCGACGCCTGGCTACCACTACGTGCAGTTCCTGCTGCCGGGCATATTCGTCCAGACCGTCGCTTTCGGGTCGATCGGCACGTCGATCGGTCTCGCCGAGGACCTGCACAAGGGCCTGATCGAGCGGTTCCGCGCGCTCCCGATGTCACGGTGGGCGGTTCTCGCCGGCCGGACGACGGCCGACCTGTGCCGCAATCTGTTCGTGATGGCCCTCATGACCGCAGTGGGCTACGCCGTGGGCTTCCGCATCGGGACAAACGTGGGCGAGTACCTGTTCGGAATCGTGCTTCTCCTGCTCTTCGCTTACGCACTCAGCTGGGGTTTCGCGTTCATCGGGCTGTCGGCACCCAACAGCGAAACGGCGCAGCTGATGTCGTTCCCGTTGCTGTTCCCGCTCACCTTTGCGTCTTCGGCGTTCGTACCTCTTCAGTCGATGCCCGGCTGGTTGCAGGCATTTGCCGAACATCAGCCGGTGACCATCCTCGTCAACGCTGCGCGTGATCTCATGTCGGGAGCGCCCAAGCCAGACTTGGTCTTCCCACCCTTCACGACCGTCGTGAGCACCGGCCAAACGAGCTCCACGGTCTTCTGGGCGGTCGTGTGGTCGCTGGGCATTCTCGCCGTACTTGCACCGGTCTCAGTCCGCCGGTACCGGCGCCGAGCGCTCTGACCACCCGCAACGACCAGCGACCCCGTGAGCAGCGCAGTGTCCCGCTGGGCGGCTTGTCGCCTACGATGACCAGGCCAGGGCCGCTGCGCTACTAGTCGACCCGGCACCAGGTCATCGAAACAACCGCCCGGGTAGCTCAGTGGTAGAGCAGCGCACTCGTAATGCGCAGGTCATGGGTTCGAATCCCATCTCGGGCTCACGTGCTCACGGACTCCGGGTAAGTCCTGGTAGCGGCCTTGCGAGGCTAACGAACAACGCTCAGCTGTCGTGCCCCAACAGCTCTCCCAACAATTGTTGGGCCAGGACTCCTTGTAAGAGGCCACGTTGTGAAACCTCTCGCCACCTTGTTGAACCCGGAAGTGGCGGCAACGCCGACGGCCCTCCGATAGCTTCCGCCGTGGGAAGGTTTTGGGAAGAGGGCTCCTTCAAGCTGGCGGTGTCGGCGATCAGACCGACCCGATCCGGAACTGAAGGGAAACTCAATGAAGAAATGGACTATTGCCACACTGGCTGCAGCGGTGGTCGTTGTGCTTGTCCCGTTAGCCGTGGTGCAGGTGACCGCCGCCGGCGCTGCCGGCGCGAAGAACCAGCGCCAATCCGGCGCCATCACCATCCAGTCCTGGCTGCATGCCAATCCGAGCACCAACGGGCTCTCCGCCACCGTCCTGGCCTGCTTCAAGGTCACCGGAGCGATCACGGACCAGGGCGGCAGGCCCACCTGGAACGATGCCACCTACGCGGTGACTTCGACAGCGTCCCCGGCAAGTGGCAAGTGCGGTAACGCAGCGCCTGTCGGCGGCTACCTAATGGTCCCGCCACCGAGCCCGACCAACACGCTCTCCACCGTCTACGCCGTGCACACCATCACCGGTGCGAAAGGCCAGATCTTTATCAGCTTTTCGGGCGTCTACAACCTCACCACGGCCGCGTCAGCCAAGGTCGCGCCCTACCAAGGAACTGGCACCTGGCTGATCACGGGGGGCACCGGAGCCTACGCCGGCCTGCAAGGTAACGGCACCTGGGCCGCCGATGCCACCACGTTCCCCTACATCCGTCACACCGAGACAGGCAAGGTGTGGTGGGCCGGGCGGAGCTAACAGGAACCGGACCCGCCGGGTGACCCGGCTGGTCCCACCACTGCGACACACCATGGAGAAGGAGCTCGCCGCCAGCGGGCTCCTTCTCCATGGTGGAAGTAGCCACTCTTTCTGCTCGGGCGGCTGAAATGGAGTCAGGCAAGTGCCTTTACTGGCACTCGCGTCCGAGCCGGCTTGGGACGCCCAAGGTGCAGGCATGCCGCTTCCAGAATTCTTCAAGGGGCCACTCCATGGCCTCGACACCCGCGTCATCGGTTGGGAAGATCTTGGCAAACGCGGTGAGCTACGGTTTGGCCAGCTCACGCCGGTGTCCCGAAAAGGGAGATGAAGATATGGCCGTCCTCGATGTGCTGAATGACCAGGTTGCACAGGAACTGCTGGCTTCCAGGGAACTGGCGAGGCTGGCATACACGTGGCGGGACGGAACCCCCCGGGTGGTTCCCATCTGGTTCCACTGGACGGGAACCGAGGTGGTGGTCGCTTCTCCGTCCAAGGCCCCCAAGGTAAAGATGCTTTCTTCTCGACCCGAGGTAGCCGTGACCATCGACGGCTCGTCCTGGCCCTACCACACGCTCCTGTTGCGCGGCACCGCAACTGTCGAGCAGTCCGACGGCGTCGTGCCGGAGTACGCGGCCGCCGCCGAACGCTACTTTGGCCCGGAACAGGGATCTGCCTGGATAGCCCAGCTCGAGGAAATGGGCCTGGCTTGGACGAGGATCAGCATCACCCCTACCCATGCGACGGTTCTCGACTTCGAGACCCGTTTTCCCAGCGCCCTCGCCGGCTGAGCGAACACCGCTCTTCGCGCCTGTTCGCCCTTTGCCGGTGATCGGGCGGCTCCACTCGCCACAGCCCGTCAGCCGCGAGCTTGTCGTGTCCCGCCGGTGCTCACGCGTAACCGAGGGTCACCGCCAGTTGGAGCGCTTCGGCCAGTTTGTCGCCTGCGACTTGCGGTTCATCCTGCTCCCAGGCAGCCCCGGCTGCTTCCAGTAGCGACTCGAGCTCGTCGGGGAGACGCTGTTGCGGTGGCGCCAGGAGCTGACGACTGGCGTCAACCGCGTCAGCGATCTGCCTGGCGCGAAGCCGCACGGCGATAATCGGCCACAGGCACAGCCAATACCAGGAGTAGGAGACGATGGTGGTCCCCCACAGCTCCAGCGCCTCCTCGCCAAGTGCCACCACGTCCTCGAAACGCTCGTCCTGCCACGCCACCCAGGCCAGGGTGGCTGTCGCCGCAGCGACATATTCCGGGTAGTCCGCCGCCGCTCCGGCAGCCATGGCTTCGGGGGCCAGACGCCGCACTGTGTCCACGTCGTGCCGTCGCAGGGCGGCCACGTTCAGGTAGCAGAGCGCCCTCGCCCGAAGTACGACGTCACCGGTTCGCTCCGCAGCCGCGAGCGACATCTCCAGCCTTTCCTGGGCCTCATCGAGCTCGCCGCGCCAGAGCAGGGAGAAGCCCATCATGAAGATCGCCCAGGCGAGGTCGTGCTCACCACAAACTTCCTCCGCCGCTGCCAGCGCCGCTCGTGCGTTGGCGAGGATCTCGTCGTCGATCCGGTAGCGAGTCTCACGGGTCCGCTCCAACACTAGCGACACGTAGAAAGCTTGCTTCTGGGCCACACTTCCCCTGGTTTCGACGACCGGACGGGCAGCCTCGAGGACCGCCATACCCAGCGACGGCTCGTTGCGCCAGTAGTAGAGAGGCGCTCGGCCGTCCAGCTGGAGCTCCAGCCAGAGATCCATCCGCGCCTGGTCCTGGCCTCCGGGGTCATCACCCAACAGCGATTCGGCGGCGTCGAAAGCGGCGATTGCCGCACCGTAGCGGTGGTCGGCCATCTCCAGCCGCCCAAGGCGTACCTGGAGGCGGGCGGTGAGCAGCGACTCTTCGGGCTTCACCAGGCGCAGCGCTTCGTCGAACGTCTCCCGAGACTCGTTGTGGCGACCTGTACGCCACAGCACCTCAGCGAGCTTGGCGCGCAGCTCCACCGACGCCTTCGAGGTCCAATCGGCACCCGAAGGATCCTCGGTCAGGATCGACAAGGCCTCCCGATAGGAGGAGATCGCCTCTTCGTTGGCGAAGGCGAAGGCGGCGTGGTCGCCGGCCACTCCGAGGTGGTGCACGGCGCGGTGGCGCTCTCCGGCGGCGGCGTAGTGGTGGCCGAGCAGGGCTGCCACCTCCTCCAGGCGGTCGGAAGAGGATTCCTCGACACTCCACGCCGCTCGGGCGTGCAGCTGCCGTCGGTGCGCCCGCAACAGCCCTTTGTAAGTCGCCTCCTGCATCAGTGCGTGTCGGAACCGGTATACGCGCTCGGCCTGCCTGGGCACCTCGGCGAGGAGGCCGGCTGCGCACAGCTCGGCCACGACCTCCTCGAGCTGGCCATCGATATCGGTCACCGCCTTGAGGGCCGAGAGGCCGAACTCCGCTCCCAGCACGGATGCAGCGACCACGGCGTCGTGCGCCGGTGGTCTCAGCCGGTCCACCCGGGAGCGGATCAGTCGCTCGAGCGCCTCGGGGACCTCGCCGCGCACGCTCGGGTCGAGCCGCCACCCGTGTTCGTCCCGGAACACTGCGCCGGTCTCGACGAGAGACGCCAACCGCTCCTCGAGAAAGAGAGGGTTTCCCTCCACGCCCTTCCGTACCGCCTCGACGACCTCCTCGGGGGCTTCGTCGCCCAGGAAGGAGCGCGCGAGTTCCCGCTCGTCGCCCTCAGAAAGGGGAGTGAGCTCGACTCGACGGACAGTGATAGCGCCATCCTGCACCAGCGCATCCTCAAGCGCCGTTACTCCGGGGTCGGGCTCGGGACGGTGGGTGAGCAGCACGAGGAGCGGGCCGTCGCGCACAAGTCCGGCAATCTCCTCGGTGAGCCGGATCGAGGTGGGGTCGGCCCAGTGGAGGTCTTCCAGCACGAGCACAGTTGGACCGTAGGCCGCTAGACGGGAGATCAGCGCTCGCAGCGCCCCGAAGGTCGCTCGCTGCAGTTCCTCGGGGCTTAGGCGCGAGAGGCGGGCCGTCTCGTCACCGGCACCGAGGCCCATCATTCGGGCGAGGAGGCCGACCGGGGCATCCTCACCGGCGAAGACCGCCCGCATCGCCCGGTCGAGCGCGGGGCGGCGCACCTCTTCTCCCTCCTCCGGTGCCACCCCGATCCAGTCCGACAGCAGCTGCTGGTAGAGCCCGTAGGGAGTCGACGAGGCGTAGGAGGCGCCTCGGCCCTCGAGCCACAGCGGCAAACGACCCGATCCCGCCCCGACCCAGGCCATGAACCGCTTGCGGCACTCCGAAATGAGGCGCGTCTTGCCGAGACCCGGCTCGCTGACCACCAGGACAATCCCCCCCTTTCCCGAGATCGCCTGGCGCAGGGAGTCAGAGAGCACCGACAGGTCGGCATCCCGGCCCACGAGCGCTGCCTGGCCTGCGAGGTGTCGCCCGGCGAGGTGTCCGAGAACATGGGCTCTTGGTCGCTCCAGGTAGCAGGCGACCAGTGGTTTGGCGCCGCCCGGTCTCGTCAGCTCGTCGCTCGGCCCCCACTCGAACCGGTCGTCAGTGGCAGCGCGGGTGGCAGGACCGACCAGCACAGAACCCGGCCGGGCCGCCGACTGCAGCGCCGCGGCGACCGCCACTACCTCGCCGACCGCCCCGTATTCCACCCGTCCCCCACCGCCGATCGGCCCGACAACAGCCGGCCCCGACTCGACGCCGATGCGAACGATCAGTCTTTCCGCGGAGTTCTTGGCGGCCGTGACGACACGGTACCCGGCTCGCACCGCCCGTTCTGGATCGTCCTCGTGCGCATCGGGGGCACCGAAGAGCGCCGCCAGGCCGCTGCCCGACACCGACGTCACGGTCCCACCGAGCGACTCGACCTGGGAGATCGCCTCGACCAAGGCGTTGCCGATAACCTCCCGCAGGTCCTCGGGGTCAAGCCTTGCCGCCCCGGACGGGAACGCCAGCTCGGCGAAGAGCATGCTCACCAGCTTGCGCTCCTCACGAACGAGCACCGGGGTCGCCCGGAGCGCCTCGATCGCAGCACCCCGGGCGGGCGAAGGCGACGCTTCGCGGACCGCGCCGGCGTGGATCTCCTCCAGGGCCGGCGACATCGCCAGGCCTAGCTCGTCGAGCGCGCGCCGACAGCGCTCGTAGGTGTCGGCCACCAGAGACCGGCGCTGCTGGGCGGCATAGATCTGCATCAGCGACGACGCGGCCTCTTCACAGGTCGGGTCGGCGGACAGGCATGACTCCCAGGACGCGACCACAGATTCTGGCCTCGAGCAGCCGAAGCCCTTTGAGCGGTCGCGTGCCAGGGCGAGGCGTGCTTCCTGGCGTGCCCATTCCAAGCGTTCCCGCGGACGCAGCGCCCAATCCTCGTACGGCTCGTCCTCAAGAAGCGTGCCCGGAAACGCAAGCGCCCGGGCCAGCGTGTCGTCGCGCAGAGCACCTTGCTCCATGTCGAGTCCGAGGCGCAACAGCTCGTCGACGATGTCCAGGTCGACCTCAAGGTCGCATTCCGGGTCGATCCAGATATGGCCGCGATCGGCGCGTACGAGGTCATGAGCAGGGTCGCCGAGCGCGGCGAGGGCCCCCTTCACCATCGAGAGCGCCTTGGACAAGGCATTGGCGGCCTGCTCGGGACCGAGATTGGGGAACAGCGCCTCGCACGCCACCTCCCTGCCGACCCGCCGCCCGCCGCTGACGAACAGCAGCTCGCAGAGGCGTTTGGCGCTCGGCCGGGCCCAGGGGCCCGCGCTGGTTTCCCCAAGGGTTATCGAGAACGGGCCAAGCAGGTTGGCCCGCAGCACGGCCACGCCAAGGTCCCGGCCGTCACCCGCTCGTACGACCACGGGCGCATTATCTCACCCTCGATCTGCTCGGGACCTCGCTGACCGCGGAACCAGAGTCATGGCATGCGGGGATCAGCATCCCGAGCGCGAGCGTTTCGTTGTGCGTCGCCCGCCACGCGACTATGAGGCGCCCGGAGCCTCGACTCGGGCTCAACGGCCGAACATGTGGGAAAGATTGGCCGTGTAAGAGCTGGATGACCGTGTCCTGTTCCACCTCACTGATGACGTGTCCGGCAACAAGACATCTCGGTCTCGTCACCGAAGTTACAGTCCCGTTACTGACCGGGCCCTGAGCTCGCCCTGGCCGAAGCACCGGCCCTGCGCGAGTCCACTGGAAGGGGGAAGGGAGCGACGAGGCCCCCCCCAGCAGCGACCGCGATCCAGGCCTGTTGCCGCCGGCTGGGGAAGCTGCCGCGTAGGATCGCTCGAGAAGGCTGGTCGTTGGCCCCGAAGGGGACATCAGCACAGGAAGCGTCGATTGAGAGCTGTCTCGTGAGCGGCGCCATGTATCTGAGGAGCAATGTGCCCGAAGATAGAGAACCAGGCATGACGCAGGTTTCCTTGTACAAGGAGATCCTCTACACCGAGTCCGAGGTCGACGCTCGAATTGCGGAGATGGCCGTGGACATCACTCGGAACTACAAAGGCACCGACACGCTCTTTGTGGCCCTGCTGAACGGTGCTCTGCCCTTTACCGCCAAGCTGATGCGTGCGATCCAGCACCATGATCCACACTTTCATCCGAACGTTCAGTCCATGATCGTCAGCCGTTACGGCTCCAGCCGCGAGCCGGGAAAGCCGCACCTCGTCACTGACCTGCCTCCCGATTACAGGGTGCTTACAGGTCGCCACGTCGTTCTGCTCGACGACCTCGTCGACGGTGGCGGCACCACTGACCTTACCGAGCGTCACTTGTACGGTTACGGCGCGGAGAACGTCGAGCGGATTGTGCTGGTGAAAAAGCTCAAGAAGCCGCCCGTCAAGTGCAGTCTTGCCATGTACGGCTTCGAGGCGCCAGACCTCTGGCTCACCGGCATGGGTATGGACAACGCCGATCTCGCACCGGAGGCGAACCGTTGGGCGGGATGGATCGCGATCGCAAACCCTGACTGAAGCCTGAGGTGCATGCCGATTCTGTTCCGGGGGTCCGCGCAGAGGTCTAGAGGGCGGCCTTGCAGCGAAGGAAGGCCACGCACACTTGCAACCGGTGCCGGGGGAGCTGACTCGGATCTCCCCCGGCACCTCATGGCGCTCAGCGCGGCCAGGTTGCCTCGTTGAGGTCGCGCCGACGCACGAAGTCGATCTTCTCGGCGGCTTCTCCCGGCCAGGTCAAGGTGGCGGCCACAGGAGAAGTCTCGGCCACGATCCGGCCGTGGGCGATGACGTACCACGGTCGAACCTGGCGTCGCACGGCGTCGAACGGATCGGTCGCCGGCAGCACGATGAGGCTTGCAGGCCGGCCGGCCGCTATCCCGTAGGAGTCGCCCAGCGAGAGAGCCTCAGCCGCTCGCGTGGTGACCATGGCAAAGCACTCGGCGATCTGAGCCGGCGAGGTCATCTGGGTGGCCAGCGCACCGACGTGCGCAACCTGGAGCGGGTTGGCGGTGCCCATCGGGAACCAGGGATCCATCACGTCGTCATGGCCGAAGGCCACGTTGACTCCGGCTCCGAGCATCTCCTTCACCTGAGTCAACCCTCGCCGCTTGGGATAGGCGTCGAAGCGGCCTTGGAGGTGAAGGTTCACCATCGGGTTGCAGACCAGGTTGATCCCGGCCCGGGACAGGATCCGCTGCAGCTTGTAACTGTAGGCGGCGTTGTAGCTCCCCATCGCAGTGGTGTGGCTGGCCGTGACCCGTCCCCTCAGCCCGGTGCGCATCGCGTGCGTGGCGAGCACCTCGACAAAGCGCGACTGCTCGTCGTCGATCTCGTCGCAGTGCACATCGACGAGCAACCCTGCCTCCAGCGCGGTCGAGACCGCGATCTCGAGCGAACGGACCCCGTCGTCGCGGGTGTCCTCGAAATGCGGGATCGCCCCGATCGCGTCGACGCCACGGCGGGCGGCCTCCGCGATCAGCTTGTCGCCGCCGGGAAACGAAACGATGCCTTCCTGGGGAAACGCCACGAGTTGGAGGTTGACCACGTCCCGAACGCGCCCTCGGATCTCGATCAGTGCGTCGAGGGCGATGAGTGACGGATCGGTTGTATCGACGTGACTGCGCACGTGCAAGACGCCATTGGCGACCTGCCAGCGGAGCACCTCGTTGACCCGAGCGACGACGTCGTCATGGGTGAGCGTCGCCTTTCGCTCGGACCAGCACGCAATCCCCTCCCACAAGGTGCCGCTCTCGTTCCACCTCGGCTCACCTGCAGTCAGGCAGGTGTCCATGTGCACGTGCGGCTCGACATAAGGAGGGCTGAGCATGGCCCCGCTCACGTCGATCTCCTGGGCGACGTCGTCGACCCGGACTCCAGCCCGCTCCACCGCGGCGAAACGGCCCGCGTCGATGAGCAGGTCGACCAATCCCTCGGGACAAGCGCCAGGGACGGCCAGCCGGCCGTTGCGGATCACAAGTTGCATCACACACCCTCTTTCACTGGAATCGGCCGGATCTCGGCAAGAACGATCGCTGCCTACCCGGTGGGACCCTCACAAGATGGTCGCAACCGGCGATGACCGAACCAGCCAACCAGGTCAGGCCAATCCCGCCGAGTGCTCTCGCGACCGGGCCATGCAGCCAACCAAGGCCCATCAGCTCACAAACGAGGCCCTGCGAGCGACCAGCAGCCCCGCAGATCGATCAATCCGACGCCCCAGTAATGCCCATCGCACTCCCGCTTGCTGCCAGGGAAGGACCGGCCTCCTGGACGTCGCTGACGGAGTCGCGCATGGTACCGGTCGCCACCCGCCGGATGCCGCCGTACACGACCAGAGCAACGACGAACCCGACGGCGAAGGCGACGTCGCCTCCATCAAGCCAATTGGAGGAAGCCGGCCCCTCATACAAGCTCGTGTCCATGAAGGGCACGGCGGCGCCGAATCCCACCAAGAGCGCGATCAGGGCGTCCCAACCGGGCTTCAGGGCCGCGCCGATGACGTCATGCACGTTCATGTGACCCCGCTTACGCCACCAGTCGACCATCTGGATCGCAGCGAAGGGGGGAATCCAGTAGGTGATGAACAACAACACGTTCTCGAACTTGGTGGCAAAGGTGCCGGTATTGAGCCACAGCGTCAAGAAGAACGCCACTACGGTGACGACAACGGCGACGATCGGCCGTCGAATGCGGAAACCTGCGGCCTGGAGAGCGAAGGAACCCGAGTAGTCGTTCATGGCATTGACGGCCACCGTCCCGATCCAGATCGCCACCAGCGCGAGCCCCCCGAGGACCCCGCCTCCGAGCAAGTGCTGGATCCCGCCAGAAGTCTCGTGCCCACTAAGGAAGAATGACGCGGCTGCGAGACCGAGGATCTCGAGCCACACCGAGGCGAGAGTATTACCCGCGAGTGTCATCCAATAGATTCCGGAGCGAGAGGTGCCCGGCTTCATGTACCGGCTGTACTCCGACGCGTATGCGGCCCACGCTATGACGAAGCTCGCCGCGATGGTCACCATGAGGATGAACATGCCCACCTCGCCGCCTCCGTGGACCGTGGACGCCGCGTGGAAGTCGCCGATCTGAGCGATCTTGACTGTTATCGCCACAAACATGATCCCGAGGACGATCGATCCCCACCTCTCGAACTGGTGCATGAACTCGTAGCCGAAGATACCCAGTACTCCCTGCATGGCCAGCACTATCAGTAGCCCGATCCAGAACGGGACATGGATCAGGAGATGGACCGCCTCAGCGCCGAAGATCCCGTTGAGGGCATCCCACGCGATGGTCGACAGCCACATGAGCAGTCCGGGAACCAGGATCGTCTTCCCGAATTGCAACCGCGCCAAAGGCAGCTGTGCCACTCCCGTGCGCGGTCCCCATGTACACATAATGGACACCAGCTGTGCGCCGAGAACTGTGCCGACAACGATCGCAATGAGCCCGAGCCAGAACCCGATTCCAAGGCTGATCGCGACAACCCCGATGAAGAATGCCGCAGGCACGAGATTAGGACCGAACCAAACCGTGAAGATGCGGTGAAGACCACCATATCGATTCTCGATGGGTATCGGGGCCATGCCACGCATCTCGAGAGACCTATCGCCCTCTCGAGTGGGCATGCGTCCCCCATAGATGCCTTCATCTCCTGGCATGATTCTGTCCCCTCTCCCGCGCGCCACTTCAGGGTCTACGCGAATTGCGGTTGAATCCACCGGGCTCCATCGCCTCGTGGTAGCGATCGTAGAGGAATGGCCTCGCCGATGCCGGGATCGATCAGAAGCCGGCCACCTCGCCGGTCTCGCCGATCGCCATGACGGCCCCGCGGGCTTCCTGCGGCTCGTGGGAGACCGTGAACTGGCCGCGTGGCCACCGACGCCAGGCGGCGGTTGAGGTCGTCACGTCACCGGCGGGTGGCTGACGGTGCCGGCTGCGTCGGGCTAAGAGTCGGCGGGCGCTTTGGTGACCCAGGTGTCGATCGGCTGCTTGTTGTGGATCGCCCGCCACACGTCCTCAAAGCGGACGGGCATGTGCGTCAACTCGGCGCCCGTCGCGTCGTGGATGGCGTTGGCGAGCGCCGGCGCCACTGAGATCATCGGGTGCTCGCCGACCCCCCGCGCGCCGAACGGCCCATCGAGCTGGGGAGTCTCGACGGCTATGCACTCGATCTCCTCGGGAAGGTCCTTCGCCGTGAGGATCTTGTTGTCGGTGAGCGACGGGTTGAGCAGGCGGCCCTGGTCGTCGTAGACGTAGCTCTCGCACTCGGCCGTTCCCAGGCCCTGGATCATGCCTCCGATGCACTGGCCGCGCATGGTGCCGGGATTGATCACCTTGCCCACGTCAAAGGCCGACGCGATCTTGATCACCTTGTACTCACCGGTGTCCCGGTCGACCTCCGCGATCACGCCGTGGGCGCCGTAGGTCCAGTCCAGGGCGGGTAGCCCTTGCCCGGTTTCCTTGTCGAGGCCGGTCAAGCCCTGCGCGGTGTAGCGGCCCAGACCGATCAACGGGCCACCGATTCCGTTGCCGTTGGGATAGACGTACCCGATCGACAAGGCGGAAAATGTCACCGACTCCTCCGGGCGCTGTTTGACGAAGATCCTCTCCGCATCGTGGTCAAGGTCCGTCGTCTGGGCGCGCAACACCTGGGCCGCGTCCGAGTACGCCTGTCGCAGGAGATCGTCGCAGGCGGCAATCACCGCGTTGCCGGTGAGGAGGAGCCCCTTCGATGCCACCGTCTGCCAGTCGAAAGGGTCCTTGTCCGTGTCCCGCTCGACTGCAACCTTCACCCGGCTGACGGGGAAGCGCAAACGGTCCGCCGCCATCTGAGTGACGACGGTCGCCGTGCCCTGGCCGATCTCGGTGAGCGCGACGTTGATTACAACCGACCCGTCCGAGTTCATCTTGATGACTGCTGCCGTCGTCGTGAAGCTCGGCATCGCCGGAGCCTTATGGAGTGTCGCGATCCCCTTGCCAATCCTGCGGCCCGTGCGCGCCTGGCGCTCTTCCTCCTCAGGAGTGAGCCGGCCGTAGTTGATGGCCTTGGCCGCTGCCTCCAGGCACTTGAGGGGACTGCCTGTGTGCTCGTTGATCCTCTCGCCCGTCAGCGTGGTCGAGCCCGGCTTCAGGAGGTTCTTCTTGCGGAACTCCAGAGGGTCCATCCCGATGACCTGGGCGACGAGCTCCATGTGCCTCTCGAGGCCCCAGAAGAACTCCACGTGCCCGAATCCACGGTAGGCCGTGCCCCACGGCTTGTTGGTGTAGATCGTGTAGGCGTCCACCCAGGCATTGGGGACGTCATAGGGGCCTGCCGCTGAGTACGCGGAGGCGCGCGTGACGTTGACGGCGTAGTCGGCGTATGCGCCGGCGTCCCAGTACATGAGCAGCTTCTGCGCGGTGATACGGCCGTCGGCACCGACGCCGGTCTTGATCCGGTAGGTGAGCGCGCACCGGCAGGGCAGGAGGCTGAACTCCTCCTCCCGGGTGGCCTGGAACTTCACCGGCCTTCCACCGGCCTTGCGGGAAAGGCAGGCCAGGAGAGGCTCGAGGTGGATCCCTGCCTTGCCGCCGAAAGCGCCACCGACGTGGGGAACGACCACCCTCACCTTGTTGTGCGGCAGCTTGAACGCGCGGCAGAAGAGATCCCTGAGAGTAAACGGGGACTGAGCGCTCGACCAGATGGTCACCTCGTCCGCCGCCTTCCACTCGACGATGGCGACGTGGGTCTCCAACGGCACGTGCTGCACGGAGGGGTTGGTGTACTCGCGCTCGACGATCCACTTCGCCTCGGCGAAGCCTGCATCGATGTCGCCCTTGCGGATCTTGGTGATGTTGGGGATGTTGGTGCCCGGTTTCGGGCTGAAGGACGCCTTGACGTAGTCGTAGCTGCCGAGGTCGGGATGGACCAGCGGGGAGCTCTCGTCAAGTGCGTCGAGCTGGCTGAGGACGGGCGGCAAGACTTCGTACTCGACATCGATCAGGTCGACGGCCCGGCTGGCGATGTCCAGGCTTTCCGCCGCCACAGCGGCGACAGCCTCTCCGAAGTGCCGTACGGCATCCTTGGCCAGGATGTCCTTGTCCACGACATACAGGCCGATGCGATAGTCGAGCTCCTTGCCTATGAGAACGGCGTGGACACCCGGGAGATTCTCCGCCTTGGAGGTGTTGATCGCCACGATCTTCGCCCGGGCGTGCGGGCTCTTCTTGACCTGGGCGTAGAGCATGCCGGCAAATACCAAGTCGCTCGCGTACATGGCCGCCCCCGTCAGCTTCGCGGCGTCGTCGACCCGCTGGACGTTGTCACCCACGTGGGTGGCCACCGATGAGATCGTGCTCTCAGACATACTTCAGTCCCCCCCTGGTTTCGTTGGTGAGCTGACCCGACACGTCGAGCACAGCTTCAATGATCTGCCGGTAACCGGTGCATCGGCAGAGGTTGCCTTCGATGCCTTCTTCGATCTCGGCCACTGTCGGCTTTGGGTTGAGTCGCAGGAGCTCCCGGACCGACATGACCATCCCGGCGGTGCAGTAACCACACTGCACCGCGTAATTGCGGGCGAAAGCCGCCTGGATCTCGGACAGCTCGCCCTTGGAAGCCTCCGCCTCGATCGTCTCGACCGTCGCGCCGTCGGCCTCCGTTGCCAGGACCATGCACGCGTTCACGGCCTGCCCATTGAGCATAACCGTGCAGGCGCCGCACTCGCCGGCCGAGCAGCCGTCCTTCGTCCCTGTCAACTCCAGGTCCTCCCGGAGAAAGCGCAGCAAAGTCCAGTGCTCCGCGACCTCGCGCTCGTAGATGTGACCGTTGACCTCAACTGACATCCACATCACCGCACCTCCTCGAGCAACCTGCGGACGAAGACCTCGATCATGTACTCCCGGTACTCCTTGCTGCACCGCAGGT
>Ga0181524_10000500_pt1 | contig 47042 bp, 48 predicted proteins | sample PEATcosm2014_Bin_34_FD_119761 | JGI IMG/M metagenome (GOLD analysis project Ga0181524, IMG submission 119761) | Peatland microbial communities from MTU Mesocosm Facility, Houghton, MI, USA - PEATcosm2014_Bin05_60_metaG | ecosystem: Environmental > Terrestrial > Soil > Wetlands > Peat | place... | reverse complement strand
CTGAAAGTCAGCCTTGAAGCCGTACTGGGGGAAACCCGCCGTACGGAATTTTAGAGGGGGTTATGGAAACGGCGGCATCATTCGAAGCCCGCTTAGCGCCATAACCCTACTCGACTGACGTGAACCAGATCACGTCAGGGAAGGATTGGCGGCCACCTGGAACCCAGGACTTCGAGCACTAAATCCCACAACGTCAAGAGATTCTCTGATAAGTACGAGTCCTGATGAATGCCAGGTTGCACACGCGTGATTCGCGGTTACAAGACTCTGGGGCGCTATCAGGACCTCTCTGAAAAACCTGCCAATTGATTACCGTTCGGGCATCACTGAAAAACTAAGTCGTACGCGACCTCGTCGGAGTGAGGAACGAAACGACGGTCATCATCGTATCCTCTCCACAATGGACGTTCCCAAGCCCGCAACCTCGGAGCGCTTCGACGCAGCCCTTTTGAGCGCCTTCGCGGCGCTCATCCTCGTCGTTCACTTCTACGTCGGGAACGGATACGGCTTTCATCGCGACGAGTTCCAATTCCTCGACGACGCACGTCACCTCCAGTGGGGCTTCGTTGCCTATCCGCCGCTCACCGCCTTCTGCGGACGCATCGCCATCGCGCTCTTCGGCATCTCGCCCCAGGTCTTTCGGCTCCCTGCGGCATTTGTCAATGCCGTCTCGCTTGTACTAATCGGCCTAACCGCCCGCGAGCTAGGCGGACGCAGACCAGCCCAGATCGTCGCGCTCTTTGCAGCACTTCCACTCGCGCTCGCCTTCAGTTCCGTCCTGCAATACAACACCTTAGACCTGCTCGCCTGGTCCCTCATCATCTACTTCACCGCTCGCCTCCTCCGCACCGGCGACGAACGATACTGGATCGGCGTCGGAGCCGGCATCGGCATCGGCGTTCTCTCGAAATACTCCATCGCTTTTCCGGTCGTCAGCCTCCTCGCCGCCCTTGTCATCCTGCCATCGCAGCGCCATCACCTTAGTACCCGGTGGTTCTGGTACGGAGCACTCACTGCCGCCATCATCGCCGCGCCCAACCTCATCTGGCTCGCAAGCCACCACTTCATCACGCTGCAAATGGAGCACTTCATCCACGCGCGTGACGTTCGCCACGGTCGCGCTGATGGCTACTACACCGACCAGATCAAATTCACCCTCTTCGGATTTCCGCTCGCCATGGCCGGCCTCGTCTCTCTCGTGCGAAACGCCCGATTCCGCCTGCTCAGCACCTTCTACATCGGCCCATTTCTCCTCTTTGCCATCGCCAGGGGCCGCGGCTACTACCTCATGTCGGCGTATCCCGTTCTCTACGCCGCAGGAGCGGTCGCTCTCGAGGGCGTTCTCGCCAATAGCGCAACAATCCTTCGTATCGCCGTCCGTTCCATCGTCCTCACCGCAATGCTCGTCGACGCAGCAGCAGTCGCGTGGACTTACCTCCCTATCTGGCACCCCGGCTCACCCGGGTGGAACTGGCAGATGAAGAACAACTACGACATGGCTAACGAGATCGGTTGGCCGGAATTCGTAGCCCAAGTCGCCGCCGTCCGCGACACACTCTCACCCGAAGACCGTAGCCGACTCGCAATCCTTGCCAACAACTACGGCGAAGCCGGCGCACTATCGCTCTACGGTCCGCAATACAACCTGCCCACGCCCATCAGCAGCACCAACGGCTTTCACGACCGGGGCTACGGCCCCTACGAACCGGAAACCGTTATCGTAGTTGGCGGAGAACTCCACGACCAGGAACTCAACTTCGAGCACTGCACCGTTGCCGCACAGGTCAGCATCCCTTACGGCGTGCGTAATGAAGAATCCGTCGACCACCCGGACATCCTCATCTGCCACCACCTCCGCCGTCCGTGGCCCACAGTCTGGAGCCATTCCCAGGAGTTTGGATGAGGCGACTGCAAGATGCCCTGAAGTATCCCGCATGATTTAGTAATTAGGCTTGTAGAAAGGTCTTTCCGAGAGTTCGAAATTGTTCCGAGCGGATTACCGCCTACTCACACAGAACGCCGTTTTGACCACCGGAGGCCGGGTTGGGGAAGGATGAGCGACGACTCGCCAAGTGGCAGGACAATTCCGGGGTCACGAGTGCCATGGCGATTGTTCAACAACTATCCCAAACTGACCAGCCTTTCTTCTTTGGACTCTGCCATCCTAAAATAAGCACGGAGACTACGGTTGAAAGCCCCGGCCATCTGAATTTGGGAAAAAGTAATTCAAGAGCGGGCGGCGGAAAGGCGCGCAACGCGGAATATACGTGGTGATGGATCGCTACATTCTGCAGGAGCATCGACGCGATTCGGACCAGCCGCCGAAGCACGGCTAAAAAGTAAATAGACCCCTGCTACGCGAGGAAGTCCATTGAATTTCGACGCAACGCTGACACCCACCGAACCAGTCGCACCCGTACCACCGTCAACTCTCCGCAAGATCTTCATCGGCAAAGACGGCCTCCGCGCCGGCTGGAGTCTGCTCATCTTCATCGCTCTCTTCGCTGCCGTTGTTATCTGCGTCAACGTCATCGGCCACAAGCTCTTCCCGCATCCTCCAAACGCTGCCGCGGACACGTTCCTCACGCCACACTCCGTGTTCGTCTCCGAATCCATTGCGGTCCTTGTGACTCTCCTTGTTACTTGGATCATGTCGAAGATCGAGCGGCGCCCTAACTCCGTCTACGGCTTCGGTGGCAACCGCAAGCTCCTGCTCTTCGCCGCCGGCCTGGCCGGGGGAGTGATCTGCATTTCGCTCCTCGTTCTGACCCTCTGGGGGACCGGACTCCTCATCATCGACAGCCGCCTGCTCTTTGGCAGCGGCATTCTCCGCTACGCATCAATCTGGCTGTTCAACTTCCTCCTAGTTGGCCTGTTCGAGGAGTACAGCACGCGCGGCTACCTCCAGTACACCCTAACCCGTGGTCTTGCCGGCCTCTATCAATGCGCCTTCAAGACCCGGCATAGCGTAGCCTTGGGCTTCTGGACCTCAGCCGTTATTCTTTCTATCCTCTTCGGCCTCGGCCACGGCAAGAACCCGGGCGAATCACCCATCGGGCTGTTCAATTCTGGCCTGGTCGCCATGGTCTTATGCCTCAGTCTCTGGCGCACCGGTTCTCTCTGGTGGGCCATCGGCTTCCACGCCTCATGGAACTGGGGCCAGTCCTTCCTCTATGGCGTCGCCGACAGTGGGACCATGGTTCAGCACCATCTCCTGGCCACGCACGCCGTAGGCAAGCCCGTTCTCAGCGGCGGAGCGACCGGCCCCGAAGGCAGCATATTCATCCTCGCCATCCTGACCCTCGCCAGCCTCATCATTCTCTTCACACTACCCCGCGCCCACTATGGCAACACCCCGGAGCGCTCCACCTGACTCCGCGCATATTGCTCTTCAACTGCGACTCAAGCAGGTTGAACCTTCAGGACAGATCCTGAGTAACGCGTGCAGTGTCCGCTGGCGGGCGGTGTCAAACCCGGGCGCTTGGTTGTCAAGCGTAAATGCGCCCATTTCTGACGCTTTGACTGTTGTGCCCGAATCATCGCCTACTCATCCCCAACCCAGTTTTGGGCCTCCTCGGGAACTCTGGCCGGCCCGGCCAGGGGGTATTGACCAGCCTATGGGGAAGGATTCGTCTCGGTCGGAGGCATATGGGCAGGAAATCGGTGTTCACCCCAAAACATAATTCGGTTTTGCGGCTCGATTTCCTTATACTAGGACGGGGGGTCTAGCCCCCTCAAGACCCCTAAAACGCCTAAACCTGTAGTCGAAGTCATTGTCACTTCGTGGGGACATCATGTCCCCCCTCAAACTTGTCCGTTTTCCCAACCGTGAGTTTCCCCACTTTCGAGGCGCATACAAAGAAAAGTAGCCTATTTTAGGTTACCTCCCAGGCGGCAGTCGTTTTGGTCGTCGGCTAGGGCTGGGCGGCGGGCCGTGTCCGGTCCTATATATATTGATGCCGAGATGATTCCTGTTCTGGACTAGGTGTCTCCCAAAGCGTCCGAAGGGGCCGGTGCGACCATTCGGCTGTTGCGTCGCTCGGCAGACACTTGGGCGTTTTTGGGTACTAATCCGGATTGCCGCAGCGCAGGGCTGGTCCTAAATGAGCGCATTGGTCTGTTATCGCTATTCGAGAATCGCGCGCTTTCGATCACTTCGCGCAAGCCGAATTGTCGATACTTACCGCTTCGAATTCCGACCACTAGGTGACCTGTCTTCCAAGGTCTGCGCGGGACCAAATCGATCTCAGGTTCATACCTCTTTGTGAGTCTGAGCCCGTCTCTTCCGGCTGAATCGGCTCCCAAAAGACAGGAGCGAATTGCAATGCGACTCCAGATACACCCGCCGCACACAATCGGTGCGGCTCATCCCCGAATTCCGACCCTCCAACCTCTTTTCTGACGGTTCATCCATGAAGGCGGTTTTTCCTCGGTGGAGCGGACCTATCGTTCACGCAGGGCAGTAAGGCTGCCCGGGAGGCACAGCGTGAATGAGCTGGTGACGGCAGAAGCGGTGAGCCGGAGTTTTCCGTTGGATCACATCCAAGTGCGCGCGTTGGACGAGGCGAGCCTGCGCGTCTGTTGCGGCGAGTTCCTGGCCATTGCGGGCCCCAGCGGCAGCGGAAAGACCACGCTACTGAACCTGATTGGCTGCATCGACAAGCCAACCTCGGGTCGGATCCTATTGGATGGCGAGGACACGACGAAACTGACGCCTGCACGGACCACGGCGCTTCGCCGCGAGAAGATCGGATTCGTTTTTCAGACTTTCAATCTAATTCCTGTTTTCACGGCCATTGAGAACGTGGAGTTTCCGTTGCTCGTGCAGGGCGTGAGCGGGAGCGAGCGGCGCAGAAAGGCCGCGGCGGCACTTGAGAGCGTGGGGCTTTCCTCACGCGCCAGACATCGGCCCGACCTGCTTTCGGGTGGCGAGCGTCAGCGGGTTGCGGTGGCTCGGGCCATTGTTCACCACCCGGCACTTGTGCTGGCCGATGAACCGACTGCGAACCTCGACACCCAGAATGCGACGCAACTGATTGATCTGATGCGCGAGCTGAACCGGAACCTCGGCCTCACTTTCATCTTTTCCACGCACGACCAGCGGCTACTGGAGCACACGCCACGCATTGTCAGGTTATGCGACGGACGCGTGGTATCTGACCTGCACGAAGCCGCAGCCGCCGGCACCGCGACCTGGCTGGAAGGAGATCGCCATGAGCAAGTTTCTGCTGCTCGCGTTTCGTAATGTCTTCCGCAACCGGCGGCGCACGTTGATGACGCTGCTAATGGTAGGCGGTGGCGTGGCCGGGCTGCTGCTAGTCGGCGGCTTCTTCGCATTTATGACCGATGGCCTGCGCGAAAGCACCATCCGCAATGGCCTGGGGCACATTCAAATCTTCACCGCCGAGCACTTCCGGCGCGACGAGGTCCACGTGCTCGACACCGGCATCGACAACTGGCGGCATGTAGCCGCAACCGTGGCCAGCGCCCAGCATGTGCGTGGCGTAGCGCCGCGCATCGAGTTTTACGGCATGGTTTCGAACGGCCAGAAGTCCTCGGTCTACATGGGCAGCGCCGTCGATCCCGATGCTGAAAGAAGCCTCGGCTTTTCCGCCAACCTAATCGCCGGACACGATCTCACCGCGAAGCCCGGCGCCGAGGTGCAGGCGCTGATCGGCTCCGGCCTGGCCAAATCGATGAACGTCAAGGTCGGCGATGGGCTCACGCTGTTGGCCGTAACCTCCGATGGAGCGCTCAACGGCATCGACGTCGAGATCGCAGGTATCGTTCAAACCGGCGTAGCGGATTTGGACGCACGCTATCTGCGCATTCCGCTGACTGCGGCGCAGCGGCTACTGCAGAGCGACCGCGTGACCAATCTGGTGGTTGGTCTGGATGCGACTTCGAACACGGACCGCGTCTACGACGAACTGATTCCCCGCCTCAACGGCTTGCCGCAGCAGATGGAACTGAAGAGGTGGATCGACCTGGCCCTGTTTTATAGGCAGGTCCGCACGCTCTTCGTCACCATCTTCCTCTTTCTCGGAACCATCGTCTTCTTTATGGTCGTTATGTCCAGTGTGAACACGCTGCTGATGGCCATGTTCGAGCGCACCCGAGAGATCGGCACCATGCTGGCCATGGGCACGCCGCATTCCTGGATCGTCGGCCTGTTCATGACTGAGGCCGCGCTGCTCGGCTTGCTCGGAGCAGCGGTCGGGATTGTGGGCGGCAGTTTGGCCGGCGCGCTTCTGAATTTCCTGAATCTGCACCTGCCGCCCCCGCCGGGGCTCACCTCGGAGATGCCGTTCCGGGTGCTGCACATGCCCTGGCTCATGGCGGCCGCGTCGCTGCTGGTCATCATCTCGCTGGCGCTGGCGTCCATTCTGCCCGCGATCCGCGCATCGCGGATTCAGATTACGGAGGCACTCGCCCATGTCTAACGTCAATTGTTTTTTGCGCTGGTACCTGATTCTCTTCCTGACCGGACTGCTTCTGGCCAGCGCGTGGGTATGCCGCGCCGCGACACCCGGCAAGGCCGACGCGGAGGCGCTGCTCAAGCAGTCCGATCGTTTCCGCAATGGCTGGCCGTCGTATGTGGTGCACGTCAAGATCACCGACTTCGAGGCGGGCAGGCCCGATGAAGAGCATCTCTACGAAGTCTCGCAAAAAGGCACGGAAAAGACCTACGTGGAGTTCCTGAGCCCCCGCGAGAAGGGCGAACACCTGCTGATGCTGGGCGACGATATGTGGGTGTATTTGCCTGACACGAGCCGGCCGGTGCGGATTACTCCGCTGGAGCGGTTGACCGGCGACGCCTCAAACGGCGACGTCGCCCGCACCAACTATGCCGCCGATTACTCGCCCGTCTACCTGCGCACGGAAAAGGTGGGAACGGTGGAGTGCTACGTTCTGGATCTCACTGCCAAGCGGAAGGGCGCCACGTACCAGAGGATTCTTTACTGGCTTCGTGCGGAGGATACGCGGCCGGTGAAAGCGGAGTTCTATTTGACTTCAGGCAAGCACATCAAGTCGGCGACCTTTGACGAGTACGGGCTCAGCGACGGGCAGATGGTGCTTCAGCGGCTCACGCTTTACGACGAAATCCTGCACAACTCGCATAGCGTACTCGAATACTCAGGCGCAACACCGCGCGCACTGCCGGACAAACTCTTTTATCAAGGCCGCGCGGACAGGTTCTGAATTTGGCCGGTTCGTTACTCGACAGGCTCTCGCAATGCATCGACGCTTTCTGATCCCGATTCTTCTGCTCATGGCGAGCGTCTGGGCCGTGGCTCAGGATGCCGCGGAGTCCGAGGAGGGCCGCTTCCAGACGCGGTACTCGGTGGAAGCGATCGACGACGCGACCTTTTACGGCAACTTGAGTGCGCCGCTGCCCACGGTGCTGAACCAGGTGCTGCTGGAGCCGGCCTTCGGCGTTCGTGAGCGCAACCGCTGGAACTTCACGTCCAGCCTGATCGGTCTGACGGCCACTTACTCCGATACGAGCACGCAACTGCGCGTGCGGGAAACGTATGGCGGGCTTTCCGCGGGAGACTTCGACTTTACGGTGGGACGTAAGATGGTGCTTTGGGGCACGGGCTATGCATTCAGTGCTGCCGGGGTGTTGGATCCGCCACGCATGCCGACTAATCCCACTGATCGGCTGAACGTGAACGAGGGGCGCGACATGATCAAGGCCGATTGGATCCATGGGACGCAGGCCATCTCGGCGGCCTGGTCGACCGCCGCGCTGGCTCCGGCCGGAACAAGCCTGCACGATACGACGGCGTTCCGGTATAACGTTCTGGTGCGGGGATTCGACACCTCTCTGATCGCGGGCCACGACCGCGGCGGGGACTCATTCGGCGGGCTGACTTTTACGCGCGTGGTGGGGCAGGCGTGGGAAGTGCACGGGGAAGCTGTGTGGCGCGAGCAGGCCGCGGTGCTGCTGGGCGCCAAATATACCGTCTCCGGCACGACCTTCATCGGCGAGTTCTATACGGCGCCCAACATCCCGTGTTATCGCGATCCGGGAGTTTCCGCGACGGCAGGCCGCCAGCACTACGGCTTTTTCAGCGCCGGCAAAGCCCGGCTTCGCGAACGCGCAGGATGGAAGGAGTGGGGCGTTTCCGGTTCCATCGTCGCCAACCTGGACGACCAGAGTTATACGGGCGTTTTTGACGCCAGCCGGTGGTTCGGCAATCACTTCTCCTCTTACGTGCACCTCGAGGTCCCGAGGGGGAGCACAACATCGGAGTACGGCTCCGCGCCGTATTCGACGGCGACATCGGTAGGGATCCGTTTTCAGCTATGACCCGGAACACGAACCAAACCGGCGAGGCCTGCGGCACCGGCGCCGAATCGTATCGCGGCGCATTTCGCGCGAGCGCCGTGCGCGCAGCGTGGATGACGGTGGGCGCAGCCCTGCTGGTGGTCATGCTCTTCCTCACCACCGGGACGATCCGCTTCTCGCAGACCGGCCAGGAGCTGATGATCTCTCTCATCTATTCGGCCTTCATCGCCCTACCGTCCATGGTCCTGCTCACGCGGCTTGCCGAGCGATACACAGACCGCTTTCCGCGCCTCATCATCCTGCTGGAGGCGCTGGCGTTGATTTGCACCGCCGTCTTCGGCTGCCTGGTCACCGGCGCGATCCTGCAGTTCACCGGCCTGGCGGCCCGCGGAACCTACTGGCGCGAGTTCCGTTTCGCCGCACCCATTGCCACCGTCATTACGCTTATCGTGGGACTCAGCATCATGACCTGGGAAACCCTCCACTACCGCCTCCAGACCGCGCAGCTCGAACTGCGCACGCGGCAGATGGAACAGGAGCGTGCCAATAAGCTGCTGGCCGAGGCGCGTCTCTCGTCGCTCGAATCGAGCATTCATCCGCACTTTCTCTTCAACACCCTCAACTCCATCGCCGCGCTCATCCCAACAGACCCGCAACGCGCGGAAGATACCGTGGGCAAGCTGGCTTCGCTGCTGCGATTCTCGCTGAATGCGCAGCACAGTGGTCTTGTTCCTCTGGCACAGGAGCTAAAGGTCGTGCGTGACTATCTCGAAATCGAAACGACGCGTTTCGGCCAGCGGCTGCGCTATGAGATTCTCGTTCCGGAATCGCTCGGTTCGGTCAAAGTTCCCGCGTTATCGCTGCAAACGCTCGTGGAGAACTCAGTGAAGCACGTGGCGGCCCAGCGCGTGGAGGGAGCGTCGATTGAGGTTGCCGGATCAATGGAAGCAGGCCGGATTCGCCTTGAAGTCATCGACGATGGTCCGGGTTTTTCACTTGGCGCCGTAACTCCCGAGCATGGTCTGGGCAATCTGCTGGCGCGCCTCGAGCTTTTGTTTGGCGGCGAGGGCCGCCTTGACGTGATCCGCGAGCAGGAGCGGACGATTGTCCGCATCTCCTTTCCCGCGGAACCGTGAGACGCCATGGAAGCGACTCCGCTGCGCGCCTATCTCGTAGATGACGAACCGCTCGCCATCGAGCGGCTTCGACGGCTGCTGGCGAAGTACGATTCCCTGCACGTGACCGGAAGCGCCACGGACCCGGAAGAGGCTGTTGCGTTTCTCAATGGCGAACACGAGATTGATGTACTCTTTCTCGATATTCAGATGCCGGGCATGAATGGCTTCGAGCTGCTCGCGCGGCTCCAGGTCCAGCCCTTCGTCATCTTTACCACCGCCTTCGATCAATACGCGTTGCGGGCATTTGAGGTGAACTCAATTGACTACCTGCTCAAGCCAATCGAAGCCGAGCAGTTGGAGCGCGCGCTTGGGAAACTCGGCCGGCTTAGGCCTGTCGTCAAACCAGACTGGCAGCGAGACCCCGAGCTGCCGGCCGTGTTGAAGGAGCTGGCCTCGTCGCTCCTCGGCCGCAAGGTCGACTATCCGCGCCACATCGCCTCCCGTGTCGGCGATCGCATCTCGTTTCTCGACCTAGACACAATCACGCATTTCATTGCCCGCGACAAACTCACCTATGCCGTCGTAAATGGGCGCGAACACTGCGTCGACCAGACGATAGCCGATCTTGAACGAAAGTTGGACCCCGTACGGTTCCTTCGCATCCATCGCGCAATCCTTCTAAACCTGGAATGGGTCAGGCAGGCAAGTGTCTCCTTTGCGGGGAGAGTTGCGATCCTGCTCAAAGACGAGCGCGGCACACAGCTGCCTGTGGCGCGTGATCGCGTGCGCTTGATCCGGTCACGATTGGGGTTCTGAGTTCTCAAAACACCCGGTAGTCGGATCTCTCCGATAAAGGGACTTCCTTGTGAAGGACGCCGATGTCAACTGGGTTGTTTCTGGAATGATGGTAAATCGCCAATGCACTCATCGAGAGTCCGATCAGTAACGCGAAGTCGGCTTGGCTTCAGCGAACTGGCTGTCGGGGTCGATTAAAAAGGCGCCTGTCACCAACCTGAGGTCGTGACAAACGCGGTGCGGTGCAACAAGACCGCTGCGCTGGAGCTCGCCGGCAGTTGGGCGGTATTGACGCTTGCACTCTGGTCGGGAGAAGTCCGGCATCGCGGTCGCTGTGCGCGCGATGGCGAGGCGTTCAGAAAATGAGTCGGTCGGCGGCAAAGGGTCGTACCTCAGAAACCGGATGATGGCCGGCATGTGGCGGACGGCCGGAACGGCTGCTGGAACCTCAAGTGGAGGCACCGAGCAGCCGCCGTAGTCGCCTTTACGCCTGAATTGAACGACACAGTCTCGAGTGCGCCGTCCCAGACTCCTGTGTAGCCTGGACTACCTGCACCCAAAGCCTTACGACGCTGCTTTTACTGGCGTGGCTGGAGCTTCCGGAGCAACAGCAGCCTTCGTCTTCGACGCACCCGCCCTCTTTGCGTGGACAGCCTTCTTAGCTGGAGCAGACTTCTTTGCAACCTTTGCCGTAGAGGCTTTCTTTGCGGTCTTCCGCACCTTCGCCCACCGGGCCCTTTGAGCGGCGGCGATCTCGGCGCGTGTTCCGGTGCTCAAGGTGCGCTTTTTCGTGCTCTTGGCAGGCAAGCTGGCCGTAGGGGCTTTCTTCGCAGTTGACACTGCAACGGTGCTACGCGCTGCTTTCTTCGCGGCCTTCTTGGATTTCGCCCAACGAGCCCTTTGGGCAGCGGCGATCTTCTCACGCGCCTCGGCGCTCAACGTGCGTTTTGTTCTGGCTTTGCCGGCCAAGCTGGTATTGGCTGGTCGACCCGGCTTCCGCTTCTCGGTGGTGCCGGTGCCAGTTAACAGCGCCTTTACTTGTTGCAGCTTGGATATCTCAGCATCGATCTCGACAACGATGTCCTGTATTCTCATGAACCCTCCGGGATTGAGGATAACCCACCGGCTGAATTCCAGTGCATGCTTGGGTTGAAAACTCAAGCAAGGGACTGTTCACTTCAGCTGGTCTAAGCTTCCTGGTTTTCCGGTGATTCTTCATGTTCTGGACCAGGTCCGTCCTTGGTCAATAACAAAGAACATCTCTCGCGCGCGTGAAGGTTTTGGCCGCAATCGCTAGTTCAACCAATCGAAGCTGGCGCCAACAAGCGGGAATCTTCATCGCGGTGGAGCAGGACGAGTGTGGCGGGCACAACATCGGAAAGGGTAGGGCGACACCATAGCACAGTGCTCAAAGCTTCCGGCCAACTCGCCCGGCTCCCTCATGTAGGCTCTATCTATGATTTCGCTCATAATAATTCTTTCGTGTAGGGTGTTTTACGCAGACACGTAATCACACTTTCCTCAAGAACATCCCGTACTGAGCCTATCGCTCCTCGCGTTCCGCGGTCTGAATAAGCAGCTTTAGCAAGTCCACCTCTGCTTTTCTAATCTGGGCGGTTATCTTCCACTGTTCCAACTCGGTTTTGTGCAATTGCTCTCCAAGCCGTGTCCAGCGTAGCTCGTGCTCTTCCGCCTGTTGCAACTCCTCACTCAGTGCGGAAATCCAAGCTATTTTCGTTGAATCGGCCATACTCTTATTCCTTTCTGTGAGTGCAGGTAAGAGAACCCGGCTCCCCGAACTTCGACGAAGTTCTGCATCGGCTCCATTAGCGGGCACCAGCAGCGAGAGGGCATTGAGGCGGCGGGACTGTGACGGGCAACGGGGCTGCTTTTCGCTTCGTCGCGGTCAGCCCTTGAATGGGGGATGTAACAAACGAGAACGGAACTTTTCAGCCTTCCGCGCTCTCCGGTCGAATTCATTAGAATTCCGGCGATTCATGGTGACACTGAGGTACGCCCAAACGAGACAGCCGACGATCACTACGAGAAACCACCCCATACCCATAGGAGAAACCCTGCCATGCCCAACAGCATACGCCGAATCTCAGCTAGTAGAGCGAGATGGTTGTGAACCGGTGCGATCTCGACTGTTTTCAACCGCAAATGCACCGTCGCACTTCCAAGGCCCCTCAGGAGCGGTACAATTCGAGCGAATCGAACCCGAAAAAGGAGATTCCGGTTTACTCCGGGGGATGCAATCCCCTCGGTGCTGGCGGACGGGAGCCGGGCCGGGCCGCTGGTGCGGAGCGGCGCGTGCGCATCGACGCCTTGCAGCGGTGCGGCCCCAAAAAGCACCGGCCGCTGACCTGAAAGTATCATTGCCCGTATCAAGAGATTACTTTAAGTTGCTTAGGCGTCCTCTTCCACGAAGAAGATTCCGGCCAAGGCCGGGGTCTTTTCCTGCGAGCCTTAATGCAAGCCGGGGCATAGCGGAGGCTATCATGCACGACACGACAATTCATTCCAACTTGGACTCGCTCCTGGTTGCGATTCCATTTCTGGTCATATTGTTGATCGGCTATTTCCGGTTGGACGAACTGTTTGTCTCGCCCAAGCATCGGGTCAGGGCGCGGCGGTCGCCGTACGGCATCGACGAAGACGGAGTGCCGATTCTTTGCGATCCGGACGGCAAGCGGTGGGCCGCTGCTCGGCCTCTTCGTGAGTAACCGGGAAGATTCGTCTTGGCGTGTTCCTTCCAGGGCCGGCGCATATGAATTTCCTGAAGGGTACGGGCTAGAGCGGTTCCAAGATAGTAATACCCATGGAAGCGCAGAACCGATAGGCTGAGATTCGCGAGGCTCGATATGCAGACCGCTACAGCAGCAAGCGCAGAAGCAACGTACCTGGGAATGAGTGTCACGTCTTGAATATGAATACGGTTCTTGATTCATTGCAAGATTCCTCGGTTCTCGAACAGTTCGGACAGAAATTATCTCCCGACGCTCCGCTTTTCACGCGTTATTCCGGCAATCCGATCCTCAGCCGTGAAGATTGGCCCTATCCAATTAACAGTGTCTTCAACGCTGGGGCCGTACTGCTAGCCGACGGCGACACCTTGCTGCTTTGTCGCGTTGAAGACCGGAGCGGACTATCGCATCTTTGCGCCGCGCGTTCCGCGAATGGTTTGGATGGATGGCAGATTGATCTTCAACCGACGTTGATGGCGAATCCACTGGACTATCCGGAAGAAATCTGGGGTATCGAAGATCCGCGCATTACCTATGTCCCGGAACTCGAGCAATATGCGGTGGCGTACACATCCTTTGCGCGGGGAGGTCCCGGAGTCTCGCTGGCGCTCACCAAGGACTTCCGGAGCTTTGAGCGATTCGGCGTCATCATGCCTCCAGAGGATAAAAATGCGGCGCTGTTGCCTCGGAGGATTGGCGGTCGTTGGGCGCTGATTCACCGGCCAATGACAGCTCTTGGCGCTCATATGTGGATATCCTATTCGCCAGATTTGCGGCATTGGGGAAGTCATAAGGTCATCCTGGAAGCGCGACGCGGAGGTTGGTGGGATGCGAACAAGATTGGTCTCTGTTCTCCGCCGATTGAAACGGCCAAGGGGTGGCTAATGATTTACCACGGAGTGCGGCAAACGGCATCGGGAAGTATCTATCGCCTGGGTCTTGCGATCTTTGATTTGGAACGTCCTGAGATTTGCCTGCAACGAGGAAACTCCTGGCTGTTTGGACCGGAAGCATCGTATGAACGCGGCGGAGATGTGAAAGACGTCGTGTTTCCGTGCGGACAAACCATCGGCGCGGATGGAGACACCATTCACCTGTATTACGGAGCAGCTGACTCCTGTGTAGCTATGGCCACCGGCAGCATCCGTTGTCTGCTCTCCTGGCTGGACGCGAATTCGAGTCCAGCAGAAACAAGCTTTTCATAGCTTACACAATAAAATCTGCGAAAGGAACAATCACGAAGCGCTCTTTCAAGAGCTCAGAGACGCGCGTCTTCGCGCTGGCAGTATCGCAGATTTCAGGGAAGAGACTGACTTACGCAGAACTGACCGGCAAGGTGGGAGAAACGACGGTCTAGGCTTGGCTGGATGACTCGCCAGAAACGCGGCAAGCGGATTTAGGCGTTCGCTTCTCGCGTTTGTCTTCTTCAATGCGCCTGTTTATCTCCGCCTTCGGTACCGTGAGAACTTGGCCGAGTAGGTTCTCGAAAGCCTTGTATTCGGGAGACTGCGGTTTCGTCTTCATCTGCGTATCAGACCTTCCCGAATAGCATCTTGCGCGATCTTTTCGATGGTTTTCACCTTTCTCGTGGAGTTAGATACGAGTTCAACGTCTCCACTCCCCGTAAGAACGACGTGGGGAAGAAACCATTCCGACGCACCGGGAGTCTGGATATGAATTCTCTTGGTTTCGTAATGGTAAGTCCCTTCAACAATCTCTGGAAGCGCGTCGGGACAAATCGAGAATCGATGGGAGCCGCTGCGATGACAGGCAAGTTTTCGTTCCGGCTGTAGTTGCTCATTGTACGCAGTACAGCACGATTGAAATACAGCGCAGAGTTCTTCCCATTTGAACGGCATTTTCTCCGCGACGATATCGCGGTGCATTGCTACCGTTTGTGCGTCTTCTCTGGCTGCGCTCTGCTTCGCCTTGATTTCTTCACCGAGCGAGCGCGCCCATTCTTCCGCATTGCTCATTTCACTTCCCCCTGAGCCTAGCGAAACTGCTACAAACATGATACTGCTGTTTGTGATTTGCACCTAGACACACTCCGTCCGCGAGATTTACTTTGGAATGCCTCGACCTTTTTTCCTCGATTCTTCCGCATATTCTTTAAACCGTTCCCGAGCCGTTAGCCAACAGATGATTCGGCTGATCTGGGAATACCTCAGACGGTCTTCAACCTAGCGTACTGTTCCGTCGTCAGGTTCATGAACATTCCACCTCTCCCCATCTCAATCCCCTGATTCACCATCAGCCGCGTATCTTGGTCAGGGAATCCGCCGGCGCGCTCCACCAGTTCGATCACCTTGTCTGAGGATGCGAAGTGTAGCTTGCAGGGCAGCGCAGTCTTCAGGTCCTCCTCCAGGAACTGGCAATGCCAGCCATTACGGCACTGGAAAGACATGTATACCCGGCGGCGATCATCTGGACGGAGCACGGGAACAGAATAGGCGAACAGCCGACGAGGTGCAGCGAGAGCGGGACGGGGTGTAAATCGCTCAATTTCTCTAATGGCGGGAGCGCAGCCGGACGCAGGTGGAGATCGCCGAGATGCTTGGCATCGGCCGAGCCGCCCAAGCTCCCAAGCCCGCCGAATGACCATTCCGGAGTAGAATCCCTGCAGAGTGAGGGAAGCGCAATGCCCGAACTGCCAATTCCGATGCTTGTCTTTGCGGCGATCGTCGTCCTCTACCTGCTCAACTCGATCAAGATTCTCCGCGAATATGAGCGCGGAGTGATCTTCCGGCTGGGCCGTGCTCTGCCCATACCCAAGGGACCTGGCATCATTCTGGTGTTCCGGCCGATCGACCAGATGGTGCGCATCTCGCTGCGTCAGCAGGTGCTCGTGGTTCCGCCCCAGGACGTGATTACTCGCGACAATGTCACTCTCAAGGTGGACGCCGTGGTTACCCTCTACGTGGTCAACCCCAATAACGCCGTCGTCAAGGTGGCCGACTACGTCAACCAGACCTCACAGTTCGCCCAGACCACGCTGCGCTCGGTGCTGGGCGAGGTCGAACTGGACGAGTTGCTGAGCCACCGGGACAAGCTCAACCTGCGCATCCAGTCCATCATCGACCAGCGGACTGAACCGTTTGGGGTAAAGGTCATCTCAGTGGAAGTGAAGCAGGTGGATCTGCCCGAGCAGATGAAGCGCGCCATGGCCAAGCAGGCCGAAGCGGAACGCGAAAAGCGCGCGAAGATCATTCACGCCGAGGGCGAGTTCAGCGCCGCCCAAAAGCTGGTGGATGCTGCCGCACTGCTGGCCACGCAGCCCATCACCATCCAGCTGCGCTACCTGCAAACGCTCACTGAGATTGGCGTGGAAAAGAACACCACCATCGTCTTTCCGCTGCCGGTGGAGATGTTCTCGCTGTTCAAAAAGCTGCAGCCGCCGGCAAAGCCGGAAGCTGACAAGCCGTAGGCCGCAGCGAACGGCAAATGTGTCAATTGCAGATTGTCTCAACCGAGGGGTTCACCCCAACCTCTGCTTTTTGTGTTTCCGAGGGTTCGATCAGGGTGCTGAAGGGTGTCTTTCGGTGCTTTTGAGCACTTTCTCAGCCATCAGTGCGCCTTAGTGACCTGCTCATAGAAAACGTCCATGGCGACTATAACGCGTCCGGTTATCCGGAGGATCGATGGATGGCCGGCGATCTTGCTGCTGAACATTCTCTGGCGATTTCGGTCGACGTAAACTGCCTGCGCTGCCAAGCTCAAGGTCAAGCTCGACAAGTCGGCGCGATTCGGTGAGAGCCTACAGCCTGGCACGGTCATGTGGGAGTGCCAAGGAGAATGTGCACGTCACAATAGGCCACCACCTTGTGCGCCTTTGGAACCGGCTCAGGGAGATGTGGCGGCGAGTGCCCCTCCACCGTTGTCATGCATCCCGCCCGTTGTCATGCAAAAACGGCCTACAGGGCTGAATTGGACGGAAAATGCGGACAACGCGGACGAAGCGGAAATCACACAAGCAGCCTATTTTCTATGATTTGAGAATGGGATGAATGGGATACGGGAATTGCTGGCGGAGAGAGGGGGACTCTCCTTTCCATCTGAGTGCTTAGGACAAAGGCCATGGGACATCAGATCCCGGGGCCTTTGTATTTACCGACCTCTTAAGAAAACGGTAGTAGGTGGGGCCTCTACCGCGGAGGGTACTCAGCGCTGCCCCCTCCTGTAGAATCAACGTCCCCGGTCACCCGATTCGTCGGGTCGCTATCGCATGTAACACATATACAATGAACGCGATACGGACTTTTTGACCCTTACGTACCCTTCTGGGTGCTCGCATCCATAAACATTCTCTGCAAGTCGATTTGGCTATTCGGGGGAATTATGATATAGTTCAAACATGGTTGAAACTATGACGACTGAAAAGCGCACTGAGCCGATGGAAATGTTCCTGATGGCCGCCATCTCACGCGGCGGCCTGCACACGCTCTACGCGTTTCAGCAGGCGGCTGGCTTACAGCCCGGAAGCATCAAGCACGTGATTAAGGAGCTGGAAAAAGCTGGCTTGCTGGTTCGTTCAGAAGGCGCCACGCGTGGCCGACGAGCGATGGCGCTGACGGAGGCGGGGCAAAGGTTCCTCGTCGAGGAGTGGAGGAAAGGCTTGGTCGCAAATCGGGAGATGGAGTCCGTCCTACGCAGCGCGACCGTCGCCCTTTTAATGGGCGACATCGTAACGGCCTTCCAATTCCTGCACGACTCCGCCATCGAGCGTGAGCGACGCCAGGGGCCCACGAAACTCGGAGAGGCTTCTTCTGGAAAAGCGCCCGTCGATTTCCATGCTGAAATGCGAGCGGTCTATGAGAGCCGCCGACGGGAAATGGAGAGGGATGTCCTGAGAGAGTTTGGAGACAAATTGATGGAGGTGGCCAAGAAGCGCAAACAAAACTAGTACTGCGGAGTCAACTGGCTCCGAATCCTGAAGACTTGCCGGTGAAAGGCAATCGCGGTGTCCGTAGGATTTGGGTACCGCGTGTTCATCAACAACAAAGACCGAGATCCTTAGAGAAAGGTCTATTTATGTCAAAGAATTCATCGATTGAGTGGACGGACGACACATGGAACCCGGTGCGCGGGTGCTCGAAGGTCAGTCCAGGTTGCAAGAACTGCTACGCCGAGACTTTTGCGGAGAGGTTCCGCGGCGTGCCGGGCCATCCGTTTGAGCAGGGCTTTGATCTTCGGATCGTCCCCTGGAAGCTCCTCGAGCCACTGCACTGGTCAGAATCCAGAAAAGTCCTCGTCAACAGCATGTCGGATCTTTTCCACGAAGAGGTCCCGGATTGGTACGTTGTTGCTGCCTTCAAGGTCATGGCCGCGGCAGACTGGCATACTTACCAGGTTTTGACCAAGCGTCACGCGCGCATGCGCAAAATGCTGCAGACGGACCTTGGGTTTGCGGCCAAGCTGCCTCACGTATGGTGGGGCGTTTCAGTCGAGAACCGGAAGCATGGTCTACCCCGCCTGGATTGCCTGCAGAAGTGCGATGTCGCGATGCGCTTCCTCTCCTGCGAGCCGCTGCTCGAAGACCTCGGCACGATTAGCCTGGACGGCATCGGCTGGGTCATTGCAGGTGGGGAGAGTGGTCCCAGATCACGTCCGATGCAGAAGGAGAGGGTGACTTCTCTAGGTAACCAGTGCGAAGCAGCCGGCGTGCCCTTTTTCTTCAAGCAGTGGGGTGGATTCCCAAAAGGCAAGTTCGGCTGCGAGCTCGACGCCAAGGAGTACAAGGCCTTTCCGCCGATGCCGCAAGGGAGTGTTCCCACGTTGTCTCAGCGCCGGACCATAGAAGCGGAGTTACAAAAGCAGCTCCAGGTAGTGGGCAATCTTGATCAAGCTGCATAAGGCCTTCGGGCGCGCTCTTCATCACGGGAGCGCGCCCTCGGATTCTGCCCTGGAAGCATGAGTTGCATTTATGGAATGGAGTTAAATATGCAAGTTGCGAACGATTTCCTTGCGACGAAAAAGCGGAGGGGTTCCCCTCCGCTCCGGTGGCCGGATTAACCGGCCACCTCGTACGGAGGCAAATGTTTACGCAACTCGAAGACCACCCCGCGGAGACACCAGTCGTTGTGTTTCCGGCTCTACTGTCCGACGATGATCTCGCCGGCATTCTCGGCATGACAATCAACTGGATACGCTCGCACGCCCACGAGATTCCCGGCTTCAAGCGACTCGGCGCCTACTACCGCTTCTGCAGACAGGCAGTCGAGCAATGGCTCGGCAGCCTTGATCCTCTCCTCGATGCGAAGAAGGTTTCACAGCTGTTGAGCGTGCCCGATTCCTGGGTGTACGCCAACGCCGATGAAATCACCGGCGTCCTTCGCCTGGGTCATTACGTTCGATTCCGTCCGGCAGGTATCCAGCAGTTCCTCACAGGAATCGAGGTTGTGCAGTGACGACCTTTGATGCTACAAAGAGACCGCGACTGAAGCACCACGGAAGGAGGAACGTGGTGCAGATTCGTCATCAGCGGGCCCAATTGCAAGACCTTGAGTCCAAGTGGAAACTCTTTTACTGGGATTACACCCGAACCCCGCGTCAGAGACGGACCAAGTCCTGGTCAAAGAGCCGTGTGCCAAGCCGACGCGAAGCACAGCGGCTCGGCGACGAGTTCATGGTGCGAGTCAATGAGCGGAACAACCAACCTCACCTGTTTGCGAGTGACGATGAAACAGTGCAGGCCGTCTACAAAAAGTGCCGGGACCTGACGTGGCCGCAGCTGAAGAATTCCACCCGCAAGCAGTACGAAGAAAACTTCAAGACCTATCTGCTTCCAGAATTTGGATCCAGTAAGGTTCGCAAGCTGACGACCATGGAGATCCAGAAATACTTCAACACGTTGTCTCCCAACCTTTCTCCGAAGTCGATTCGGCTGATTCATGGCACGCTCCGCGCGGCGCTGAACCAGGGCAAAGTGTGGGGCATGCTTGACCGGAATCCTGCGGTTGGTGTGAAGCTGCCGAGAAAACGGGAGGTGAAGCCGACCGTGCTTCTTTCACCGGCGGACATTCGCCGGATGATCGAGGCGGTGAAGGAGCCCGCGAAGTCGATGATCAAGCTGATCGTCTTCGCATCCATGCGCCCGGGTGAGGTTCTCGCGCTTCGATGGAAGGACATCCGCCACGATCGCATTGTCATAGATGAGCGTGTCTACGATGATGAGTTCGACGATGTGAAGACCGAAGCCGGCAAGCGCGAGGTGCCGTTCGACAAACATGGAGTCATTCTCGCGGCAGTGCAGCAAATGTGGTCGCGCAACAAGAAATTCCGTAAGCCGGACGACCTGGTCTTTGCCAACAAGGCTGGTAAGCCGATCGATCGGCATAACCTGCTCAACCGACACGTGAAGCCGGTGGCCGAAAAGCTTGGGCTGCCAAAGACCCTGGACTTCCGCAGCTTCCGGACCATGCACGCCAGCCTGATGCGGCGCTTCGCCCGTCTTGAGGTTGCCCGTGACAACATGGGGCACGCGGGGAGCACTGGCAGCATCACGCTGGATGTCTATTCAAAGTCGTGGTGGGACGAACGCGTCGAGGCGGTAAGCAGCGTTGTCGAGGCTGTTTTTGCTGAACCCGACGAGAAAGCCGACAACAGAAGCGTCACTCCGCTGAAGGACCTCCCCGACGGCGGAGTTGGCAAAGAGTGGGAACCCTTTTGGGAACCCCAGGCTGTTCAGCCTGGCCAGATTTCAATGGAAGTGATTGAAAAGAATGGTCGGGGAGAGAGGATTTGAACCTCCGACCCCCTGGTCCCGAACCAAGTGAAATTCAAAATCTAAGTGCTTCATCTGGTGCCGCTTAGGGACAATCCACCGGACTTTCTCTCACCCACAAATGTACCGAAGTTGTACCGAGAATGCAGAACAGAAGACTGCCCGCCATTGATCGCGAGACGATGGCATCACGCGCCTCTGAGCGTCGCACAATCATGTTCAACAGCTTACAGATCGCACTGTGCCGAATGTGTGCCTGCCCCGAGCGGCTTGTTGAGGGAATTCTGCAGGACAATGGTAGAAAGGAAACTGCTAGCTTCCAGACCACTTATCATCTGAGCGAACGCCACCGTTTCCGCACACTTTCTGCACACCGAGCTCGGCCCGACCTTGGCAACTCTGGATCAAAGGCCCGACGTCAGCTGATGCCGGATTAGTGGCCGGCTTCTGACAAGCGCCGACTCTGGCAACGACCTGGCCTTCGGGACACTTTGCACCTTTAGCTCGTTGCCCAGGACGGACTAATCCTGTTCCCTTTGCAAGAATTGCTCACTGAAAGCCTTGGCCTATTGGCGCGTGTCGACCGGCGCCCAATAGACAATGAACAGTCCCCATTAGCAGCTGCGATTTGCCCGTCGAGCGAAACAAAGTCTTATGATTTCTACACTTGGAAAAACTCAGGAGCAAACGACGTGAAAGTAGCCCAGCTCAAGATAGAAAACTACCGCGGGATTCAGTCCGCAGACCTGAAGTTCGACGGACATGCCTTACTGGTCGGATCGAACAATGTTGGCAAGAGCACCGTTTGCGAAGCCTTGGACTTGGTAATTGGACCAGACCGCGTGAATCGTTTTCCGCCGATTGAGGAATACGACTTTTATAACGGCGTCTATTTGCAACCCGCACAGGCTGAGGACGAAGCTCCTGTGCCGGTGAAGCTCCGAATAGAAACTCTCCTGATTGACCTCAGTGCGGAAGTGCAAAAACGCTGCGGAGGGCACCTTGAATTTTGGCACTTAACAGAAAAGCGTCTCCTCACGGAAGGGGAGGCGAAGGCTGCGGCGCCTGGGATATCTATTCCGTGCCTACGCTTAGAGACAGTAGGGCAGTACAACCCGGAAGAAGATGAGTTTGAAGCTGAGACGCTTTATACGCACAGCCCCACCGCACCTGAAGGGGAAAAGAATCCTGTAAATCGTCAGATCAAACGCCTCTTTGGATTTCTGTATCTGCGCGCCTTGCGTACAGGGACCCGCGCACTGAGCCTGGAGAGAGGATCATTGCTGGATACACTCCTCCGGCTCCAGCAGGTACGGACAGGGCTGTGGGAACAGACGATAAGGCGCCTTAAGGCTCTCGACATTGAACAGGACGCGAAAGAGTTGGAGCCGGTGCTGACAGCGATCGAAGAGCGCCTTTCCAGCTATGTCGCCGCGAGCAAAACCGGCAGAAAGACAAAACTGAATGTCTCTCAGTTGACGCGCGAACATCTTCGCAAGACGATGGCATTCTTTCTTGCCATGCACGAGGATCAGGAGACTGTCCCCTTTCAACAGGCCGGGACCGGCACTCTCAATACTTTAGTGCTGGCGCTTCTCTCGTTCATAGCCGAACTGAAACCTGATTCTGTCATTTTTGCGATGGAAGAGCCCGAGATTGCAGTGCAGCCCCATACACAGAGGAGAATCGCGGATTACCTTCTACAGAAGACCCAACAGGCATTCGTTACCTCACACTCTCCATACGTCATTGAGCGTTTCGCCCCGCAAAATACGTTCCTTTTGAAACGCACAGCAGCCGGAGTCGTCGAGTCCATGTGTGTCGCGGACGCAACCGGGTTGAAGGAGAACGACTACAAGCGCTATGCACGACGTGGCCTGTCTGAGTGTATGTTGGGCCAAGGTGTCATTCTGGTTGAGGGTGTCACGGAGTACCATTCATTCCCGGTAATCGCACGTTCGTTGGAGGCGCAGGATGCGTCCCTAAACCCATTGGATCTTGCAGGTGTTTCCGTCTTTGATGCCGAAACTGATGAAGCAATTCCCAAGTTCGCCAAATTCTTTCAGGCTTTAGGGCTGAAAACGTTTGGCTTCTATGATGCCAAGGACCGCAAGCCGCAAGACAAACAAAAGTTCGCCGATACATTGGACGTGAACGAAGAGCACCAGTTCAAGGGGTTTGAGGAGCTACTGGCGACCGAAGTACCTGTTACGCGGCAAAGATCATTTCTCCAATCGCTTTTGGACGCGGGTATAGATGCCGCTCACTATGCCATTCCCAAGCCGCTTCCGACAGCTGATGATGCAATCCGTAAACTCGCGATGGGCCTTTTGTCTTCTAAGAAGGGTGCGGGTTGGGCAGCTAAGTTGCTGGAGGAATGTCAACCCAACGACCTGCCAAAGTCGGCAGTTGATTTTCTAAAAAAGATCTACGGTTATTTTCCATTACCCGTAATACCGCCAGCAACCGGGCCACAGGCCACCACAAAATGAAAATCGACGAGGAACGGCAGAAGCTGTTGGACTGCGACGGACACGCATTGGTTATCGGAGGGCCGGGGAGTGGCAAGACGACCATTGCTCTGAGGAAAGCTCTGGTTCGGGTAGATGCAGGGCTTCTTCCTGGACAATCTGCACTCTTCCTCAGCTTTTCCCGCGCGGCGGTCGCGCGCATTGTGGAGGCATCCCGTCTTCAGCTCCCCAAAGAGCACCGTGCACTCCTAGAAGTACAAACCTTCCATTCCTTTTTCTGGAACCTGCTCAAGACTCACGGCTATTTGCTAGGATCCCCAAAGCGACTCCAGATCTTGATGCCTCAGGATGAGAAAGTCCGAAATGGTGGAATCAAAGAGGACAAGAAATCACCGGACTGGAAGGCGTGGCTAAAGGAGCGGGACAAGCTCTTCAGGGAAGAGGGCTTGATTGGCTTCGATTTGTTCGCGCCTAAGGCTGCGGAACTGATTGAGCAGAGCAGTTGGATTCGCCAGCTTGTCGCAGAGCGATACCCGCTCATCATCGTGGATGAGGCGCAGGATACAGGCCCTGCCGCGTGGCGCTGCGTTGAACTGCTGGCGCAGCTCACACAGGTGATTTGCCTCGCTGATCTGGAACAACAGATATTCGACCACTTGGAAGGCATCGGCCCAGAACGCCTCGAAGCGATCAGGTTGGCGTTCAAGCCGCTCGAAGTCGATCTCGGCTCGGAAAACATGCGTAGCCCCGGGTCCGAAATCGCCGACTTTGGAAGAGATATTATCGCGGGCAGGGCTCGTGCGAATGGATACAAAGGAGTCAGTACTATCTCTTTTGCTCGCGGCGCCGATCTCGGTACAACGCTGAGACGGGCGCTCGGGTGCCTGCAAAGGGAAGTAAAAAAGGAGTCGGGGCAATGGGCAAAGACGATTGCCATTCTCGTGCCGTCCGCTGCGGAAGCAGCAAAAGCATCCGCCGGTCTGAATTCGGGGAAGAAACCCGTACCCCACAAGCTCATGTTTGACGAGGACGAAGCGCGTTTGGCGGCCAGGTTTGCGGCATTTATGCTGGAGCCACGTACAGGCGCGTCCGAGCAAGATCAAATCGCGGAGGCACTATTACTGCTGGTCGATCTTAAAAAGGCGTCTGGATCCACGACAGCTGCGAACCAGCTTCTAGGCTGGGCTGCAAAGTGTAAATCAGGTAAGATCAGCGCAGCACGTCTCGTGAGAGCGGTTCGTGTTCTGCTCAACACGTTGAATACTGCGTCGTTCCAAGGCGATCCTGCTCGTGATTGGGTCTTGGTCAAGAAGCAACTTCGCGAATCGAAGGAGCCATTGCTGGTTGGAGTCGCACAGCATCTGGACTATCTTGTGGCCTTCAATCGAGGAAAGCGAATCAGCGCAAACTTGAGCGCAGCCTGGGAACTATTCGGCACCTATCTGCGCGCCCGCGACGCGCTTGACACGGCCTTAGCACAGGACTTGATTCTGGATGGTATCGATGATCCTGACGGGATTCAGGTGATGACCATCCATAAGTCGAAAGCGAAGCAATTTGACGGGGTAATCGTTTTGCGCCGGGAGCGCCATGATGGGAGCGGTCTCGTGTCGAATTTTGTGTGGAGAGATGATAAGCCTCCCTATCGCCGAAGCAGGAAGATTCTCATGGTCGCTGTGACGCGGGCCAAGGTCCATACCATGATGGTTCAGCAGGTATGGCCATTATGCCCGATTATGCAGGCGCACAACCTGCGCTCGGCTTATCAGGACCGGTAGCGAGATCTCCGGAAATACCCAAAGGCGGCTTATATCCTAACTCGGAAGGGAGGATGGCTGGTAGCATCTAGCCACCTATCGGCAATCGAATCGATTGGAGCTGCTGAATCGACTACGTCGTTCCCGACTGACAAAGTATGAAAAGAGATCAAGCGAATCTTAGGGAAATTCTCCTCAAACTTGGGCGCGCAGAAAAGCATCTTGGTGACGTTCTGAACGCGTTGAAAGGCTACAAGACAGGCGAGATTGTTCTTGCAATGGAAAAAGACGAAGCACTCCAGATGGCAGTTCAGCGAGTGCATCTGGTGCCTAATTCATCGCCTGAAATAAGTGCGATCGCTGGAGACTTCTTCTCAAATGTTCGCGCTGCCCTCGATTACGTCGTCTGGCAGCTCGTTTTGAACAATCCGCCCAATGAACCGGGGTCAAGCAACCTGTTTCCAATCACAGATTCACCAAAAGGGTTTGGTCATCAAGTCGCTCGGAGACGGTTACGAGGCGTTCCCGAAGACGCCTTAAAGATCATAGAAGCCCTGCAGCCATATCAGGACCGCAGCAATCCGTTGGGAATTCTGAATCGGCTTGTCAACATCGACAAGCACCAGACGCTCAACGTGGTTTCGGTTGTTGCCGACAATACAGAAGTTGTTTCTCAGTCCGGCACTTTTGCGCTCGTGCTTGGAGACGAAGAGTTGCGTGATGGCTCAGTATTTGGGGAAATTGGAATTCCGTTCAATCTAATACCAAGCTTCTTCCCCGATTTTGAGAGTAGACTTCCCTCGATGAAGATGCGGGGCACCTGTTCCGTATTTCTCGCGTTCGATGATCCGATAGCAGAAAGTCTGGAAACTTTCCGAGTGGACCGGACGCTGCAAAGCATTTTGACGTTTACGAGAGATCGCGTGCTCCCGAGGTTCGACGACTTTCTTCGCCCGTAGTCTACGTCACAGAGATGGAGGAAGGAGGGGATCGTCAGATCCTCCCGCAAGCCAGGGCAGAATTCCATCCAGCCGGGATGCTGCCGAGCTAAAGCCACCATACTACAGCGCGACTCGATGCTCCTTGGATACCTCAAAGGGCTTCTGCGAAGCTAAATCACGGGGACTTGGCGGCGAGGGACAGAGTTCCAGTCTGCGAGGACCTCGGCGACGATGTTGCGCTCCCAAGCAACGTCACATGGGGACGCTATCAAGATCTCGTAGGCAATCGAATTTCTCGGCATGTCGCATCCTTGCTAATCTTATGTCGGATCTAGAGCTTGAAGTAAGTAGAAACAGCTTCAATCAGAGACTCTGGCTTCAAGGAAGTATTGCCAAAAGTCGTCTTCAATGACGCCAAAATGCTAGGCCATTCCAGATTTTCGCTCGGAAAGGCAGCCAGGAATTCTCTCAGGTCGGAGGACACACCAGCTCCGACAACTGGCCCCTGTTCTCCAGGAAGCGTAGCTGCAAGCCGAAAGACATCAGTACGGTGCTTATCGATGTCTTTTGAGTCGATATTTTCCCCGTTGCTTTTCCGTTTCGTGAGGTCCAACCAGGCTCGGGCTTTTAAAGGAATTAGTGCAGTCGGGCTGATAAAAGGCAGATTCGCATCTTCTATACGGTTCGCGATGATGAGTTGGTAGTATTCGTCATCTAGAAGGATTGCTGAGAGGCTCGCATCGTTCTCGTCAGTGGTGATGGGAACAATATTTTGACCTTCTCCGAGGTTAATATTTCCAGGCTGTCTGCTGAAGATCTCAATCATTGCGGGGTAGGCACCGTCTTTGGGGCGCGAGAAGCGATAAAGCTCACGACCGCCCTCAACTCTTTCGCGAACCTCGTATTGTCCAGCTTCAATGAATTGCCAAAAGCGTTCCACGAACGACTGATCGAGTGCTTCGATGATTAGCACGATGTCCAGGTCTTTCGTGGCGCGAAACGGTAAGCCTTGTGAGGCAAGCCATTCATGACACGCTACACCGCCAATTAAGACGAATGAATTGCGGTATTTATCGAAATGCTCCTGGAATTTGTCCAATCCTTTAATCATTTGAGGAATCCATCCACAAGTGCGCCGAGCTCCTTCTGAATACGTTCATCTGCAGAGTGGCGAAGGGAGAGATACACTGAGCATGGATCAGCGGTGTAGCCGTCGCTTGAGAGGAGAGCGGGATCGTACATCCATGATTCCATTCGTACCTCAGCATCTTCACGGGTCCGACATCCGATCAATTCACCCTGTCGCAGCGCCTCAACGATGTGCCTATCGCGCATTGCATAGGTCGGGATTGATTCATCCGCCAGCATTGTATATGTGCTTAAAGCGGTCAACCCCGATTTAAGGGCCGTTTGCCGAGAACCCTGTCCCCAGCGGACCCACTGTGTTCGTTTGACTGGCGTCGAAAGCGATCGTTCAGCATTGCGCCAAGCGTCAGCCCTGCTCCCACTAAATCGTAGAAACAGGGCTTTACCAAAACGCTCGACTTCACAGATACCTACCTGTTGCAACTCCTCTTGCGCTTTACTGATTGCCATTGCGGAATAGTGCAACTTCTGCGCGATCCGACCTAGTGGAAGATCAGTGAGCGGACCCCGAACAAAATGGTAGATGACAATGACTTGAGCAACAGGGGACAACATATCTCTTGGGCGCCGCCCGCGTGTTGGGTAGTGTTCCCTTAGGTCAATCATCAGCATCGGGAGGAACATCTGGGTCCCCGGAACTATGAATGGCACGTGGCGTTGTACTAAGCGGTTGCGGATATATGACGGAACATTCCCAATAACGAGAACGACATCTGTGGAAAGCTGCTGCCTGAGCGTTTTGGCATCTTGGGCGTACTCGGTGGGCGACGGCTCGGATGGCGCCTGATTCTGGATTGCCAGAAATGCTTTTCGGCCAAATAAATCAGCTTTAAACAGTCGGTATTTCTCTTGCAAGAAAATGGGCAGCTTGGAAATGCGGTCTCGCGCCACAGGCTCAAGCCATGGGCGATCGCCTGCTATCACGACAAGGTACTTAACCAGCTCTGCTTGAAGTGCGGTGCTCATTACTAAACGAATATAGCACAATAAATGTCCTTTGTTTATCGAGCAATATCACTTTATTATAAATTGTAAGCGCAATAAAATGAACGTATTAATGCTCGGTGCGAATTCACCTCTATACGCGGATTCAAACGGCAAAGAACTATCGGGCGAATCAATATCCGAAAATTGGCGCAATGCGCTTGACAGGGGTATCGGGTATGGTAAGATTTTCTTACCACAGGTAAGGAGGGCGCCATGGCGGATAAACTGCATGAGACCTTTACCCAGGCTTTGCTCGATGCGATTGCGGACACCCAAAGGAGAAGCGGCCGAGAAGTCCAGCCGATCACTGAAGACACAATCCCGCTGTTGGACCTCGTTGGATTCGATAGTCACAATGGTGTCGAGGTGGAGGTCCTTCTTTCAATCAGACTTGGGATCGAAATCGAGAAGGTTCCCTTCCTTTCCGGGAAACGGGGAAGCAAGGAACTGAAGGTTCGAGAGATTGTGAGCGCGTTGGCAACCAAGTATGGCCATAAGCCTTCAGCTTTATCAAACAAGAAAACGGAGGAATTGGTAGCCCAATGAAGCTATTTGGGAAAACGCTAGAGAGCCCTGCTGGAGGAGTGTGCACATGAGTACGGCTGATTCCAAGTCACCGAAGGAGAAAGTCGGCCCGCAGTCTATGGATGATCGGCGCGCGAATTTTGCTCGCAGGTTACGAACCGCCCGCGAAATTGCTGGCCTGAGCCAAGGGCAAGTGGCGCGCATGCTCCGAATTCATCGGCCCAGTGTTACAGAAGCGGAGGCTGGGCGTAGGCGCGTTCATGCAGAAGAACTTTCTGAGCTGGCGAAGATCTATGGCGTAAGTGTCAATTGGCTTTCCGGTTTTGGCGAAGACAAGCTGGATCCAGGGAATCCAAGGGTTGAGCTCGCCGCGCGAGAACTTGGAAAGTTGAAACCCGAAGACCTTAATCGAGTGCTCCAGCTTTTGGCAGCGTTGCGATCAGAACCGGAGGCAAATGAGTAAGCCCAGGAGCTTGACAAGCGAGCGGCGTGCAGAACTGGCACGACAGGCACTTCGAGCGTCGATCCGGCTCCGGATACAGCTCGATGTACCTCCGGCAGCGGCACTGTGTGTCTTTGACACCGCAGAGAAATTGGAGATCGAGCTTCGCTTTGTTGATATTCCGAGTATGGAAGGGATGTATGTCAAGAATTCCGAGCCACATTTGAGACCAATCATTTTAGTCTCAGCCCTACGCCCCGCAGGACGGCAGTCAACGACCGCTGCCCACGAACTCGGCCATCATGTGTTTGGTCATGGGACTCGTATTGATCAATACATCGCGAATTCGGATGAAAATTCTGTTGTGCCTTCTGGGAATGAAGAGGAGGTTCTCGCAAACGCGTTCGCTGGTTTTTTTCTGATGCCTAAGGCTGCTGTTGAGCACGGCTTTAAAGTGCGAGGTTACCTCCCGGCTTCGGCCACCGCTCACCAAGTCTACGAGGTTGCCGGTTGGCTGGGTGTGGGCTATGGCACTTTGATCCACCACATGCGGAGTAGCCTTAATTTGCTGACTGAACAGAAAGCCAAGACTCTTTTGTCGATTCCGCCGAAGAGAATTCGACAAGAGGTTTTGGGAGCGGCTTTATCTACCGATTGTTTCATTGTTGGCGAAATGTGGTCCGGGCGACCCGTAGATCTGCAGCGGGGAGATGTCGCACTAGTGAAAGATGACATTGCAATCGAAGGTGATTGTCTTGACCTTAATGGCAAGACCGCAGATGGCCGCCACATTGTGAAAGCTTCGACCACCGGAATTGGCCGCATCATTGGTCCTAGTTGGTCTGTTTTCGCGCGTGTTAGACCGCGAGAGTTTGTTGGTCGTTCCATTTTTCGGCATTTGGAATCGACTGACGATGATTCCTGAAGGTTGGGAGGAAAAATGTCAAGCGTTCCAGCACCTATCTATTTGCCCGGTTCTCCGCTTACGTCGGTCAATGGGAAAGAAAGAGATGCGGCCTTTTGTCCATGTTTCGTGACCGCGTGCAATTTGTCTGTCGCCTGGTACAGTGCATTCAATGCTTCCGCGGGCCCCGGCGTAAAGGCATTCGCACCGCTCGTTGTAACTGTCACAGGATTTAAGGGCGGTGAGCCGGAAGAAGTCGTGGGCGTACGATCCGTGGTCGACGGGGCATTGGCAGCTTACGCCAAAGAAAAGGACAAGAAGAGGGCGTCCACGAAGGAGACTGATCCTCTCACTTGCCAGACTGTTGCAAACACAATTTTCCCTCGATCACTGTGGACTCCTGGTGTTGATCGCAATGCTCTTTACTCTCGGTATTCCGCTATGTTGTCGCGCTTGAAACGTCGAGGAAGCCCGCGAGGACTTTATTTTGAACGGTTGATCAATTACGGCCGGGGGCCAGAGAATGGAAATCAATTGGAGAATTTCATCCAAGCATACAAACAGAACGTGCGACGTCGGAGCGCGTTCCAGGCGACAATCTGCGATCCGGAGCGCGACTCAACGCACCAGCCGCTCCTGGGGTTCCCGTGCCTTCAGCAAATCGCGCTTATACCGGAAGGCAACACATTGAGCATTACCGGTTTTTATGGGACGCAATATCTCTTCGAACGTGCGTACGGAAATTATCTTGGCCTTTGCTGGCTAGGTCATTTCCTTGCGCACGAAATGGGGCTATCACTGAACCGAATGACGTGCATTGCAGCCTATGCCCCATTCTCGGCGGGTACACGTGAGAGGGCTCGACAACTAGCAAATGAAGTTGCGTCCTTGCTTATAAACAAGAGTGGGGCGATTCAGAATGCCTAGAAAAGGCTCTCTATTTGTTTTTGAAGGTCCTGACGGCGCGGGTAAGACTACGCTTGCAGAGGCCGTGCGACAGCAGTTGGTTAAGACGGAATCTTCCGTACTTGTTGTTGCATTTCCAGGAAAAGATATGACCACGCTTGGTGGGTATATCTATGAGCTCCACCACCGACCTCCTATCCATCCAATTCGCCATATCACTCCGGATGCATTGCAGGTGCTTCATATTGCCGCCCACATTGACACGATTCAGTCGACGATCCGTCCGCATATAGAAAAAGGGGGGATCGTTTTATTGGATCGATATTGGTGGTCCACGTGGGTGTACGGACGGTTAGACGGAGTCGATCCCGTTGCCTTGGAAAAAATGATTGCGGTGGAGCGTTTGTATTGGCAAGATATCTCTCCTGTGGCGATATTTTCCATCACTCGGCCAGTCGATGCGTTTGAGACTAATGTGCGAAAAGCATTTCTAGAGACATGTAAGGAATATGAAAGTATCGCAGATCGGGAAGGCGTGCACAATCGGATTATCGCTGTCGAGAATTCGCGCGATGTGAACGTTGTCGCGTCCGATATCTCTGGCATCATTTCAGGCTTTCTCCATCGGAAAACTGGTGGCGCGAGGGAGTTCACCGCTCCCGCCGCGCATCGGGCGAATTACACGCACTCAATATCTGAATTGGTTAAGTTTCCTTTTGATCGCCTCTCGATTGATTACGCATCATGTCATTCGTCCTCGAACGGCGACGGACCGACGATCTGGAGCAGGCTAGCCGCGGCCAAGCCGACGGTCGTTTTTGATACATATTGGCGATTCGCAGCGGAGCGTCAGGAGATTTTCTTCAATCGCTTTTACGGTAGACCAAGGCCCTGGACTAAAGACCCGATTCTCGATCGGTACAAGTTCACAAACGCGTATCGCGCCTCGGACCGTGTCAGTCAATATCTGATTCGTCGGGTAATCTATGGAGGGCCGCAAGCCCCCAGAGAGCTGTTTTTTCGAGTCATCTTGTTTAAGTTGTTCAATCTAATTGATACTTGGGAAAGGCTCGAATCGACTTTCGGTGAATTGTCCGTTAAGGAATTCGATCCAGTCAAGTATGACGCGGTTCTGACGGCTGCGATGGAGGCAGGCTCTACCCTCTATTCTGGCGCCTACATCATGCCGTCGGGAGATGCTCGTTGGCGACAGGATCGCAAACATCGTATGCATTTGCGGCTTCTCGAGTACATGCTGTCTCTTCGACTGGCGGAACGAGTGGCTTCCGCACACAGTATGAATGAAGTTTTTGATCTCCTGAAGAGCATCCCTAGCATTGGAGACTTTCTGGCCTATCAGTTCGCTACTGATTTGAATTACAGTCCGCTGACGAACTTTGACGAGAACGAGTTTGTCGTACCCGGACCGGGAGCGAAAAACGGTATTCGAAAGTGCTTCTCCACACTTGGCGGACTGACTGAAGCTGATCTCATCCGATTTGTTAGAGATCGACAAGAAGATGAGCTGAGATCGCGCTCCCTTCATTTTCGTGATCTCTGGGGCCGGTCATTACAACTTATAGACTGCCAAAACCTGTTTTGTGAAGTCGATAAGTATTCCCGTGTGTATCATCCGGATGTAAAGGGAATCAGTGGCAGAACACGAATCAAACAGCAGTTTCGGCCCTCTGCAGACCCGATCAACTATTGGTATCCACCAAAATGGGGTCTGAATGAGCGGGTAGCCCAGGAGCTGAATCAAGTTTTGTGATTGTGGGGTGGAATACGAGTATGCGCGTCATCGCTGGACAAACGGCCGACGAAGTGTGGCAAGCAGCTGTCAGATTGCTTCTTGATCCGAAGCAGGCTGTACCCCAATCTAGCCGAGCTGGAGATACACTTGAAGCATTGCATATCGCATTTGAGCTGCAAAGACCTTCACAGCGTTGGATCACGAGCCGCAGCCCTGCGATGAATCCTGCGTTTGCGTTGGTGGAGGTGTTTTGGATTGCAGCTGGGCGCCGTGATTCAGGATTGCCGAGGTATTGGAATCCGACTCTTTCTCGATATTGCGGCTCTGGAGAGAGTTACCACGGCGCATACGGCCATCGTATCCGCCATCATTTCGGAATCAACCAGTTGGATCGCGTTTATTCCGCGCTGAGAAGCAATCCTGATTCCCGCCAATGTGTCCTGCAGATCTGGGATTCAGCGGTCGACCTTCCGTCGGAAGATGGAAAGCCGTCAAATCAAGATATCCCGTGTAATCTGCTTAGCATTCCGAAAGTCCGCAATGGAAAACTCGAATGGATGCAGATTATTCGTAGCAACGATCTCTTCTTAGGGCTTCCACACAACATCGTTCAATTCACGGTGTTGCAGGAAATGTTAAGCGGCTGGCTCGGCCTAGAACCCGGCAGTTACCATCAGCTTAGCGACAGCCTACACGTCTATGCAAAGGATTTGCAAGCAGTAAGACAAAGCCTGAAAACAGAGGTCGGTCCAACGAGCTCCGATTCATTTGCAGTTGACCGTCTGACATGGGACGAGGTTTTGCCCATTGTGATGTCGCGTCTTGAGCGGTTGTCGCAACAGAATCTATCGTTGTCGGATCTCAAGGGCGTTCTGCTTCAGCAGGATTTGCCGGCCGCTTATGCCAATGCCGTGGCGGTCTGTGCTGCGGACTCCGCGCGCAGGCGCGGTTGGAAGGAAGTTGCTGCTGAATGCATGTATCAGTGCGCGAATCCAGCGCTAGTGCATCTTTGGTCTCGTTGGGAGCTACGTTGTGCTGCGAAGCAGTGCATCCTGACGGATGCAGTGTCTCGCGATTTAATTGCATAAGCATCGTAGTCGGAGGAAATGGCTCTAATTCTTCACATAGCAGATCTTCATCTTGTCGCGTCCTCGGTCAGCCTGACGCTTGGTGACCACAAGACGGGGCTAGTGTCACGGAAAGATCGCATTACGCACCAGAGCGCCCTAACCCTCACGTTAAGCCGTCTGGGTGAGGAGATTGTTCGCCAAGGAAAGACACTCGATGCCATTGTCATGACAGGTGATATCTCGGATAAGAATAATGAGGGAGGCTATATTGCGTTTCTCGAGCTGCTCAGTGTGCTCGGGTCAGCCGGGCCACCTACTAAATGCATTTTAGTCTTACCAGGTAATCACGATGTCACGGCTGGGCTCAGACCTGGAGACTCCAAAAGATATCAGAATTTCGTTAAGTATATTCGTGGGGCCGGGTTCGTCACGCCATGGATTGCAGAACTCGATGATATTCCAACCACGAAATCGGAAGCAGAAAAATACATCGTAACCTTGGAAGACATTCAGATTGTCCCAATTGACACGTCCGGATACTCGCAAGTACGACTAGACATTCCGATTTCGGACGCTTCCTGGACGAGCCTAGAAGGAGTGTTGGCAGGAAACTCCCTAGAGAGTGCCGCTCTCCAAAGGTTGCGAATCGCAGATGCTGCAAGGGTTTCGGAAGAGCAACTGGAGGCGGTTCGAACGATCGCGAACCTAGCTAAAGCGCCGGGTGCAATACCTTTGAGAATTGCAGCAATCCATCATCATTTGCTGCCCGTATCCACTAGAGAAGAAGTCAAACCTTTTGAGTCGATGACGAATCTTGGCCTGGTGAGACAGTTCTTACGTGAACAGGAATTTGCTATAGTGCTCCACGGCCATAAGCACACGGAGTTCACATATCTCGATTACATTTCGCCCTATAGGGAGTCGCCTGGCGTGCCAAGCCCCGTTCGTGTGATATCAGGCGCGTCCTCGACAGCTAGTGATCTGGATCGTACAGATGTTTTCCGGCTTCTAGACATCCAGGCAAATGCTGGATTGCTTCAATTGCACAAAATTTCTGCTGTTGTCCCAGGGATGGGGGTCCTGATCGGCGATCCAGAACTACTCGACTTTGCGAGGCCCGGCCGAGCGCAGGCGGTAAGGACCTCTAGATGCTTCGTCGTTGAAGGAAACAACGTTGATGACGTCTATCACCAACTTGTTGCAGCTGTCGCGAGTCAAGGACGGGAGACAGAACACGTCTTATGCCACATAGCCACTGCTCCGGACGTGGACCGGCTTGCGGCGCTCTATCCTGGGTTGGTGCAGGTTCCAGGAATTGTGGAAGATCAGGAGGGCGTCGCGAGAGCGAAGCGCTTAGAGCAATTCGAGAATATCGTTCAATGGTGGCAATACACTTCTATCCCGCGTGGCCCCCTTGATCATCCTGCATTCACGCACGGCGACCGCATACGTCGATATGAAGGGCATCTAGATCAGATCGCAGGTGTTATCGACGCCCTCGCACGCGAAACTAAGACGAGTCGAGGTATTGCCGTACTCTTAAACCCCCCTGCGGACAGGATCTCTGATCCAGATGTACAATTCCCATCCTTCTGTCTCGTTCAGTTTAAGATCCAACAAAATGAGGGAGAACCGCCAAGCTTGGACTGCACCGCATATTTTCGCAAACAGGAGGTCCGATATTGGTGGTTGGTCAATCTCGCGGAGTTGGCGAAACTGCAGCGTGAAATTTGTGACGCTTTAGGTCAACGCGCGAATGTTCCCGAGGTCAAAGGGATTCGGCCGGGCGGGGTTACGACAATTGCGGCACGAGCTCATGCCGGCGATAGCGCGCCAAAGGTGCAAATACCTTTGATAGATAGGTCTTACACTTTAAAACGGGAGCGTCTCTTCGGCATGGTCAATTCTTTGGTCTGGGATAGCATGCCGAATAGGGAGGATTATGCCGGTGAATGGCTGCAAATGTTTTTTGAACTCCATCCTCCTGAAAAACCGGATCCCGATGGAGTCGCAGTTGCACAGGTGGGGATCGAATACCTAAGAGATGAAATTGACAAGCACCGTAAAGCATCTTCCAACGGCGACTTATCATTGACGGAACTTCATCGTGCACTAGAGCAGCTATTGAATGCGAACCGCGATTTTGCTTTGGCCCAGCGAAAGCAGGAGGCAACCTCAGAAAGGTACAAATCTTGGCGAGCTACAGTCAAGCCGCTCATTGAGCGTGTCATCGAGCTTAGCTACGGAAGAATTACTGCTTTGAAGCTGAACAACAAATAAGGGAATCGTATTGCTTTCTTGCTGAACCGAGACGCAAGCACGTGCATACACCGAAAAGCGTCCATCCTGATATTCTCATCGCTACTTCGCCGGGTTCTCGCATCTTCGACGGAGTATCGATCTGAATAGCACAGGTTGTCGTCACATCCATTGCGAATTGTGTAATCAGCTTGGCAAGATCCTGGGTGAAGAGTACAGGCTCATGGCTGGCTACGGCGCAGTCATGATCGAAATGCCGGACGGCTTCTGACCAGCGATAACATGAAATTCTCAAGAGTCAGCCGTACAGTCCAACCTCTACTGGCTTCGATCTCAATGCCATACCAATCCTGGAAGGGCACTGCGGGCAAAACACTTCCCGCATTTCGATGCATCCACCGACAGTGTCGGGAGCGCTATCTCGCAGGCCTCCGCATTCTCAAAATTATGAACGCGGTCGGAGCAAATCAGCGTCCGAATGAGTATGTATCGCTAGGGGCGATGGACTGCATTCGAAATTGAACGCTGGCACCATTTGTCTGGATGCGAGCGGGAATCACGATCTGCTGAGAAGCTTAGCTGCGTCCGACAGTTTCTCGAACTCGGAGACCCCGCCCCCAACATAAACTTGGCCCCGTTGATTGGGGCCCTCCACTACACCGTACCTCTCATCAAACGGTCCGCAGAACAAGCGACGATCGAGAGGCACGTTGGCACATGGATTCTCGTGAACACGCACACGGACTCGATTCAGCGAGAGGTCGCGATCTGTTCCCGCTGACTGCTCAACTGCCTGCCGATATTCCTCAACGCCCAAGTCACGTCCCAGTTTCTGTTCCCAGTCGTGCACGAAAAGGCGGAAGCGTTTTTCTCCAATCGCGTATCGCTCGACCACAATTACAGCACTGATAATCGCATTCTCTGGCACCAGGTGTTTGACCGTCGCTTCCTCTCCCTGAGTGCCCCCTTGAGTTCTTAAGGGACTAGCTGGTCGAACCTTCGGGGCCAGAGAAGGGAAGCCGAGGTCGCTGAGCATCGCACCCATGACGATCTGCCAGGTGAGATCAATCCGCAGCTTGTCCGGGTTCTCGAAAACCAGGCAGTAGCAGTGCCCCTCCACGTCTTTGAATTTTCTTCGTGCGGCACTGAGTCTCTCGCGGATTGGGCCGTAGGGATTATAGGCACCGCCGCGAACGCGACTATCCTCCAGCTTCGATGTCAAATCCTCCACATCGAGCAGGACGTCCACCCCATCTGCGCGCAAACGGTAGTCCGGCCGGCTGCTGCTGTTTTCGATGACTGGCTCGACATCGACGTCAGTGATTCCATGCGATCGCAGATATTCTTGCAGCAACGCATCCGATGGGGTTCTGACCGGCTCAGGTTTGTCGTTGGCGGAGTGGACCTCGAATCCTACTGCACCTAGAATGCGGGTCGCGTCCATGGTTGTGAAGTCGACGAGAGGAACCTTGAGAAGTTCCGACACGACTTGCTTGGGCGAGAATCGGCGGCCCTGGATCTTCACCCAATATTTGTCGATAGCCTTCGGTTCTAGGCGAGCGGCGAGACGGGTGATCTTCTCCGAATCGATCTCGTAATTGATGCCGTTGAGGCGAACGGTCTTGCGTAAACGCATCATGAATACTCCTGTGCATACTATAGACTATCAATAAGGAATATACAATAGCATCTACACTATTCAAAATAAGCAACTTACATATTACACAAAATATTTCTGTCAATTAGTAGCCAAAAGCGATCGCGCCTTCGTATACTATGGGTGTAAGGAAACAGGCACCATGAAACAGAAGCAAATGTCGAACGAGCAGATTAGCCGTATCTCCGGGGAGCCGGAACAAACTGCTCTGGACGAACGGCGAATGCTCAAGAGTTTTGGAGTTGAAGCGACTGCGAACGCAGTCGTAGAGGTGAGTCTGAAATAGGCTCTGAAAGCAAGCGCCCCCGCGTTGACGCGCGGGGGCAAACCATAAACCAGGCTGCTTAGAAGCCCGGAATACAGCTCTAGCTTATTATCCGCCGATCGGCGGGTTCCGTGCAATAGGCAGCCCCCACCGAAGCCAAAGGAGGCTGTCATGAAGTACGAAACGAGTATTACTTGCCCAAGCTGTAATGTCGAGTTTCCACTTACGGAAACTCTTGCCCAACCCTTTATTGCCGCTGAACGTGCGAAGATTCAGCGCGAGACGCAGGAACGCGTCGCCGCGCTGAAGGAGCACGAACAGGACCTAACCCAGCGCCAGCAGGCGCTAACGGTCCTCAAGCAGGAGCTCGATGTTCGCCAGGCTGATATTGATGCCGCGGTCGAACAGCGGCTCCTGGCTGAGCGAGACGTTCTGGCAAAAGCTGCTGAGAAGAAGGCGGCGGATGCCTACAACGTCCGGCTGCTCGCTGTCGAAGAGGAGTTGGCTCAGAAACAAGCCAAGCTCGCTGAGGCGGAAAGCACCGAACTTGCCCTGCGCAAGGAGCGCCGCATCCTCGAAGAGGATAAGCTGCGTCTCGAGCTCGAGGTCGAGCGTCGTCTTGAAGCCGAGCGCTTGCGCATTCGCGAAGCCACCCAGAAAGAAGAAGAGCAGAGCTACCTGCTGAAGTTGTCGGAGAAGGACAAGCTCATCTCCGACATGCGGAAACAGGTTGAGGAACTGCGCCGCAAAGGCGACCAGTCTTCACAGCAGCTCCAGGGCGAGGTTCTCGAACTGGAGCTCGAAGCCATGCTTCGGACTGCCTTCCCTATGGACCAGATTGAACCGGTTCCGAAGGGACGTTGCGGCGGCGATGTCGTACATAAGGTCGTCGGTTCCAACGGTCTTGAGTGCGGCACGATTCTCTGGGAGAGCAAGCGCACGCGTGCGTGGAGCAACGATTGGCTCACGAAGAACCGCGAAGACCAGCGGCTCGCGGGGGCCAGTGTCGGCGCAATCGTGACCACCACCATGCCAAAGGGTGTCGACGCTTTCGACCACCTTGACGGCGTTTGGGTGGCAGCGGTGCGTTGCACGTTGCCCCTAGCCAAAGCGCTCCGTCATGCATTGATGGAGGCAGCGATGGCGCGAATCATCACGCAGGGTCGCGAGGGAAAGATGGAACGCATGTATCAGTACCTCGTTGGTCCACTTTTCCGAGGGCGCGTGTCTGCCATCGTTGAGGCATGCGTCACGATGCAGGAGGACCTCGAAGCTGAGAAGCGCGCTTTCACTAGGGCCTGGGCCAAGCGGCAGCGTCGCCTGGAACTGCTGATTACTGGGACCGCCGGGATGTATGGCGACTTTCAGGGAATCGTCGGGCGCTCCATGCCGGAAATCGAGGGACTGCAGGTACCGCAGCTCGGCGACGGCATGGGCCTGGAACCGTGGGACGGGCCGGAGAAAGAACCCGGCTAGACCGACGTATTGGCGGGATGGCGCCCGCGAGGGCGCCACCCCTAACCAATTGGCGACTAGCGCACACACATTCAAGAGGGTGAAGAAAGAGGAAGGTTTTATGAAGAGTCCTATCAATATATATGGGGCGGCGAAGCGGTCAGGTCAGAAATCGCGTCGCATCGCCAAATCGAACCGAGATGAATGCTGGAAGTCTGCGGACGCGGCCCGCTTCCTCTACAAAGGGCAGTGCTACGATGCCGGCTCAGCGATCTTCCGGGCGTGTGACCTCTGTGGCAAACCCATCCGCCTGGTCTACGTATTGATGGCGGTCGAATCTGCCTCTCATCCCTTTTCGCCGGAAATTGCCAAGCTCGATGTCGGAGAATGTTGCTTCGACAAGATTGAAGCTGTGAACGAGAAGCTCTTCTTCCAGCTAGTGGCTGCAGCCATCAACCTCCGGACCTACCTGGAGGCCATCGAACGGGACCGCAGAGTTTTCATCGGCCAGCAGGAAGTCAACGAGTCAGAGATAGTTGAGATGCTTCAGTTGCGGGGACCAGGACTGGAGGAGGATTCGGTCCGTCAACTGCTTGAAGCACTCCTAATCGAGGGAGGCCATCATGCGTAACTCCAAAGATGCCAAAACTCGCGAAGCGAAGAAGTTCCTGGCACAGTGGAAGACCAGGCATGTTCAAGAGGCATACGTGAACAAGAATTGTCCACCCAGGGCGCCTTGATGCTCATGCCCGCTCTCCGGGCGAGGGAAGTTGCATTCGAGTGCGGTTGTGGTGGGTTGTGAGAAACACAGATTGAAGGAGAAACGGGTATGAGAGACGAAAGAACCACTACCAATTTGACTAAGAAGAAGCGCGCTCCGGTTCGTGGGAACGCCGCGAGCTTTGCCGGCCGTGGCGGGATCGACACAATGCTTGAGATTCCTGCGGGGGAGCCTGACCTTGCCCGACTGCTTTCGGTCACGCGGGAATGGCTTGTTCCGCTCCTGGTCGACGAGTTCCTGCGGGAACGAGGAGTTGAGCTCCAGCCGAAGCCAACAACAGTGGACCCAAAAAACGAACTATCGAATGCACCTATTAGAGGAGGTCGCGGAGATTTCCGCCGCGAACAATAGTTACGAAACACACGTCTTCCAATTCGAGCCAGCCGTCTAGGCAGCCGCAAGGGCGATGCGCCATTTATGCGCGCTACTCGTCCGACCTGCAGCGCCCGACGTCCAACGACGACCAGATTCGTCAATGCCGCTCTGTCGTTGGGCAGAAGGGATGGACAGTGCTCGACGATTTCATTCGAACAGATTCTGAAATCACCGGACAGAGCATGGTCGGAAGGGACGGTCTCAACGACCTTATTCGACTGGCGAAGACCGACCCGCGCCCGTTCGACATCATTGTTATTGATGACACTTCCCGCCTCGGTCGATATTTGCCTGACGTTCTGAAGGTGACTGACGTTCTCGATAACTACGGTGTGACAGTCTACTTTGCCGCGCAGGGTCTGGACTCGCGCCAACCTGGGTTCCGGCAGATATTTACTATCCAAGGGATGATGGATGAGCAGTACGTATTCGGGCTGCGAGATAAGGTGCACCGCGGGCAACGCGGGCGGATTCTTAATGGCTATATCCACGGAGGCAAGTGCTACGGATACAAGAACGTTCCTGTGGAAGACCCAACTCGCCGCGGCGAATATGGTCGCCCCGCCGTCATCGGAGTCTTTCAGCAAATCATCCCCGAAGAGGCGAGTGTCATCCGCCGAATTTTTGAAATGTACGCGGCGGGGGCGAGTTACGCCGATATTGCGAAGGCGCTCAACGCAGACGGCATCCTCTCTCCACAAGCACCACGTAAAGGGAAGATACGCGCGTGGCATCCTTCGGCGATTCGGGAAATGTTGCTCAATGAAAAATACTGTGGCGTTGTGATATGGAATCGAACGCAAACCGTTCGCAACCGCGAGACCGGGAAAACGGAACAGCGCCCGCGGGCGGAGTCCGAGTGGGTGCGAGTGGAAGTTCCAGAGTTGCGCATCGTTTCTGACGAACTCTGGCAGGAAGTCCGGGAGCAGAACCGCCGGGTGCGCGAAAAGCACGGTCCCAAGCAGCTCGGTGGAATGAATCGAACCAAGACGAGCCGCCTTTACTTGTTTAGCGGTTTGCTCGAGTGCGGGCTGTGCGGTGCCAACATGGTCATCGTCTCCTGCGTCGCGCCGAACGCTCGTTATGGGTGCCCGAATCATCGCTATCGTGGTGTTTGCAAAAACAGCGTGACCATCCCACAACGAAAATTAGAGCAGCAGCTTCTGGCTGCCCTCGCCGAGAACCTAAGTGACCCTCGCCTCGAAGAAGAACGTGTCCAAGCGTTACTGGATCAACTCAAGGCGAGGCTGGATGCGCAAACGAGGCGCGCCCGCGAAGCGGCTTCACTGGACTCCCAGTCAAAGGAAGAACTCGCTCATCTCCATAAAGAACAAGCCAATCTTGTCGACGCAATTGCACAGCATGGTTTGTCGGCGGGTTTGTCGGCGAGGTTAACTTCCGTGGAAAATCGCATCTCCCAAATCCAACGGCTACGCGACGCCTGTGTGGAACCGAAGGTGCCGGAGTTCACGATTGAAGAAGTACGCGAGTTCCTGAGGCGGAAGACTCAGGAATTCATCAACACTTTGGCTGGCAATCCTGAAACTTCTCGCGGGCAACTGCAGAAGCGCATCACCAAACTTGTGTTGACGCCGAAGCAGGCGCCTGACGGTTCCGTCTTTGAGGTAACGGGAGACATCAATCTGTTCCAAGGGAATGGCGATGTAATGCTCACCAATTCCTTGGAGGGAATTGCCCAGCATTACATCACCGCCTCTATTTCGCTCGCGGGCGTCAGACTCGACCCATCACTGCCGCTAGCCGCTTGAAACTACACGTAATTGGTCAGACGGAATGACGCGCCGAAAACAGCCGGAGGCGTACCTGAGGCGTACCTTCTATCGCTCAGGTCGACTCGTCCGAACCGCGCACTTAAGGGGTCGCTCATCCCCTCGAAAACTTTCCCGCCGCGATACCATGGCCTGCCCTGATCCGAGTGGGGGAATTCCGGGCACCTGTCGAGGCACGGACGGTGGGCTTTTGGGTTCTCGCGGCTGTGGCTCGCCAAAACAGCGATCTGCCGTCGAATCATACAGATGAGTGGGCTATTCACCTTGCCTTGTGTGCATGTAAAACTGATCTCATGTTGCGCCTGCTGAGACTTCTGGCTGCACTTGCTATTCGATTCTTCCGTTCTCGCCATGACCTGCTCTTGGAAAACCTGGCCCTTCGGCAACAGCTTGCGGTTTTGAAGCGGAGGCATCCGCAGCCGCGGATTCTTGCTTCTGACAAATTGTTCTGGGTGATGTTGCGGCGGCTCTGGCCGGGATGGAAACGGGCATTGATCTTCATCCAACCGGAGACTGTCGGTCGCTCGCACCGGGCTGGATTCAAGTTGTTTTGGACGTGGCTTTCGCGGCATCGGAACCGCGCAGGAAGAAAATGCGTCAGCAGGGAATTGCAGGAACTCATCTTTCGCATGGTTGCCGAGAACCGGACCTGGGAAGCACCGCGAATCCACGGCGAGTTGAAGATGCTGGGCTTCGACGTTTCGGAACGAACTGTGCTGCGCTGGACGAGGAAAGTTCCTCGAAATCCCGAACCGGCAAAGCGCTGGATGGCGTTCCTCAAAAACCACCGCGAAGCGATAGCCGCCATGGATTTCTTCACCATGCCGACGCTTGCCTTCGGAATTCTTTACTGCCTCTTCGTCATCGTCCACAAGCGACGGTGGATTTACAACCACGCCTGTCCACGATTCGAAGATTCCCTGCGCCGACGCCTACGCCGGCATCGCCCGCGCATAGGTGTACGGTCCCTCCGGCAGCAGCACCACGCGCGCACCCGGATCCAACCCTTCCACCAGCGCCGTCACAGCCTCATCCAGACTGCTGAACACATGCGGCGCCAGGCATCCGAGCTTCTCCTTCGCCGCGCCCGGAGTGTAAAACAGCAGCTCGTGCTCGATCCCCGTCAGCGCCAGCTTCTCGAGCTGCCACTGATCGACTTCGACCTTCGTATCCCGAATCTCTTCGAGAAACTCCGCGTGGCCAGCATATGTCTTCAGCATCCGCGCAAAATCGGCCGAGCCAATCCCCTCAGCGCATTCGCCCACTAGCAGAATCCTCCCGCCCGGCCTCACGATATGCTGCGCAGCGGTCAAGCCTTTTACGCTTTGATAGAACGTCAGGTCCAGCGGATATCCGGCCGCGCACGTGATCGCGGCATCGGCCAGCGCGTCGAGCGGCTCCAGCGAAGTGTCCTCAAGAAACCTGACGCCCGCCGCGTGCGCCTTCACCGGGTTCCCCGCAAACACGCCTGAGATCTGCCGCTCCCGCGTCAGCGTCACGTCGAGAATAAAGTCGTGCCGCGCCATTCCCGCAATCTCGACCAGCTCTTCATGCAGCGGATTCCCTGCAATCGATCCCTCGGTCGCCAGCGGTTCGCGGATAAATCGAGGTGAGTGAAGCACCTTGATCGTCTCCTGCGCCGCCAAGCCCGGCGCAACCAGCTTCCGACCGCCGCTGAAGCCCAGCATCAGGTGCGGTTCCACAAATCCCAGCGTGATGTGCAGATCGGCAGCGATGAAGAGCTCGTCGATATAAACCGGCGTCCCGCGTTTCGTTGTCCCCAGCGCGCGATGCGCTTGAAACTTGCGCGCATCATGGCTCGCCACGCGATACTTGGCTGCAATCTCCGGCCCCAGAATCACCTCGAGCTCTTCCTTCGTCGCCGCGCGGTGCAGCCCGGTGGCGATCAGAATCGTCACGCCCTCTACGGGAATCCCGGATTGATGCAGCCGCTTGAGCAGCGGCGGCAGCGTCAAGCGGTTCGGCGCGGGACGCGTGATGTCGCAAACCGCAATCGCTGCCGTCCGCTTGCCGGCTGCCAGCTTTGTAAGCGAATTGCATTCCGTCGGATGGTCGAGCGCCGCATCCAGCGCGCCCGGCACATCGTCCAGCGCACGCGCCGCGCGGCTAAGCACAACCTGGCAATCGCGTCCGTCCGGAACGGAAACCTCAATGCCCTGTTTGCCAAATGCGAATCGCATTTTCATCGGAATTTCCGTTTTGCCTTCGGCTGCGAACCAATATACCGCATTTGCCTCCGCTCGCGATTTTTTTGCATTGGTTCCAAGGCCAAAAACCCGGTCGTGCGCCACACGGCCTTTGCGGGGACTAAAAAACCATGATTTGCTCCATTTCGAAGGGATTTCTCGGACACTTCTTCGTCAACTCCCCAACGTCCTGATTGGTTTCGCCTCCCTGCCAAGACTATCCAGTTGGCAGCGGCAAAGCCTCCATCCGCCGCCGCATGCTTCCGAACAGGCGCCACGTCAGAGGCCTCTCCGCCAGCAGCAGCCAGTAGTAGCAAGCATGCTTTACCAACCGGCGGCCGGTCTTCACCAGCCGTTGTTGCAAGCTCGTCAAGGACCACTTCTCGACTCCCTTCGGCAACGCCATCCGCCGCCACAGGTTGCCCAGGTTGTATGCGATTTCGCTCAGCTACAGCCGCACCTCGTTCGACCGGAACCGATGGCAACTTAGCCGCGTCATCTTTACTGTTTGCTTGCCTTCCTTGATCCACTGCTCGGACGTGCCCCGCTTGTTGTAGAACCGTACCGCCCCGCGGCTTGGCATCTCCAGATTGGTCACGATGAACCCGATCCACGGGAACAACTCCCCGGCATGATGCTCAACCTTCGCCACTACTTGAGGTGCCGTCGTCCAACTGGCGGCCTTGTAGAGAAAGCTCTTGTACCACACGATCGGTCTGTGACTGGCGCCCCCCGGGCGCGGCAGCAGTTCCGCCACATCTTGTTCCAGATTTTCATTGGCCGGGATGCGGATTGCATACTTCGCGCCCCGGCTTTCCAGCGCTTCGTAAATCTCTGGCTTGGCGAAGGCAGCATCGGCGCGAAACGCCACTGCCTTTCCCAGCTTCTGTTGTCGCTTGATCTCGGACAGCAGGAGTTCTTCCCAACTCTCGGCGCTGTGCACGTTGCCGGGCCGCAGCTTGGCCGCCAGACAGTCGCCGTCCCGGTTAAAGAGCAACAGCAGATGGTAGCAGGTTGACTCGAGATGCCCGTTGTAGGCGCTCTGTTCTTGCGCACCGTGCACCGGAATCTCCGTCGAATCCATGTCCAGAACCGTGCGGTACCCTGAATCCGGCGCCTCCGCTTTCGCTATCAATGCCCGGCTGAGGCCCGCCAGCCCGACTAAATTCGCGTCCTCGGCCAGCATCTCCGTCTCGAAACTCTGCAACCGCGAGATGAGAGCGACGCTTCGATCCCAGATCTTTTCCGAACTGATGAGCCGGAAGGTCGGATCCTGGCAGAGCCTCTCCGCGTCGTTGAGGTCTTCGTAGCCAGCCAAACGACTATAGACTGATTGCCGCCGCAGGTCGGCGAAGCAGAACTGCACGTTCTTCCCGCGCGAGTCTGTTAGATATTGTTCGATCAATTCTCCGAACCCGAGTCGCTCGTCGAGTTCGCGCACCAGGATCAGGCCGCCGTCGTGAGTGACGCGAGAATCTTGGAAGCCGACCTTGAGAGAAGCAATAAAGGAAAGCTGAAAAGGCCGGCTGTGTATCTCACCCATTGGGTATTCACCTCCGGAACGTCTTCATCGCGTTCGCACCCTCAAAAACATTGACGATTGCGACGATCCGAGGATTCACAATTACGACTCAAAATGGAAATGTGGGTTAAGAATCCCATGCCAATAAGGAGGTGAATCCATGCGGAATGTCGCGCGCTTGAAAATGGGTTACTACCCATTGCGGGAGGCCGAGGGAGTCAAACTTCGCACCCTGCTCGCCTTCGCTGAGCCGGCTTCGGTGATCGATCCTTGCGTCGGACAAGGCACTGCGTTGCAGCTTGTGACAAGCGAAGCTCCCGTCCGGTGCTATGGTGTCGAACTCGACGCTGAACGTGCGCGGATTCTTCACTGCAATGTGACCAAGCATCCGACCAGCGCTTGGGTTGCACGACAGTTGCGCGAAGTCTTCCCTTACGACACCGCACCTCGCTTTTTGATCTTTGATCGCGGGGCTAACTTTAGTGAGGAAGTCGTCGGTACGATCAAGAGCCTTAGGATCCAGCCCAAGCGAATCAGCTTCAAAAGCCCGTGGCAAAACGGCGTCGCCAAGCGATTCGTCGGCAATTGCCGACGAGATCTGCTCAATCACGTGATCGTTCTCAATGAACGCCACTTGAAGCGCCTGATGAACGAATACGTCAGCTATTACCACGAGGACCGAACGCATCTCGCGTTCGCGAAGGAACGCCTGCGGGCCGCGATGCGGAGAAGAGCCCAGTTGCAGGTCGCCGGGTTATATCAATGCCGAGGCTCGGTGGTCTGCATCATCGCTACGATCTGGCCGGCTGATTCGCTCGTTCGAAAACCTCTCCCGCGAATTGCCAATGAATCGCGAATAAGAGGTGTGGCCGCCGACCTTTTGACGCATACCTGACGGCGTCTTCGTGACCACTCTCGGTCTCCGAAGTACCCGTCACTTCGGTGGAAACTCCATGCCGAACTGATCCGAATTCAAAACTCGTGCCCTTGTTGAGAGCAGATAGAGTTTTGGTGAGGCACAGGTTAGGGAACCTCTGCACAAGTCTGCAACACGCGTTGTATTTGCATAAACTGGAAGCATGAAACGAATGGCGCAGATTCAGCAGACACTGGCATCGCAGGCGAGTTTTGAGAAGTATGGCCGCAAGAG
>Ga0181524_10000494_pt1 | contig 47375 bp, 38 predicted proteins | sample PEATcosm2014_Bin_34_FD_119761 | JGI IMG/M metagenome (GOLD analysis project Ga0181524, IMG submission 119761) | Peatland microbial communities from MTU Mesocosm Facility, Houghton, MI, USA - PEATcosm2014_Bin05_60_metaG | ecosystem: Environmental > Terrestrial > Soil > Wetlands > Peat | place... | reverse complement strand
TACGTGGTTCGTTCTCAGACTTCACTACGGTCCTTGCGCTAATGTTACGTTGTTCTCGTCGGTTGAGGAACCAGACATCCCGCCATCATACCAGAATGGTGGTACAGTCAAGATGCGCCCCCCCTCGGGACACTACTCCCCGAGCAAACTCTCGATCAGATCGGTCATCCTGCGGTTGCCGCCGGCGCCTTGATACTCCAGCTCGCCCTCCCAGCAATACCTCACCTGCCCTTGCTTATCGACCAGCCAGACCGCTGGCCAATACCGCTGTTGCCACCGATTCCAGTTGGCGCGGTCCGGGTCCAGGAGCACCGGGTAGGCGATGCCCAATTCCCTGACCTTTTTCGCCACATTGGCCGGGTCGGATTCGGCGGCGGTCTCCGGCGTATGAATGCCGATGACCTCGAGACCCCGGGCCGCAAAGCGCCGGCGCCACTGAAGATAAAAGGGCAGATTGTGCTTGCAGTTGATGCAATCGAAGGTCCAGAAATGCACGACCGTCACCTTGCCCTTCCGGGCGGCCAGTGAGAGCCTGTCCCCGTTCGTCAGGTTCAGCCATGCATTGCCCACCAGTTCCGGGGCGGGCGCGCCGCCGGTCCCGGTCGAGTCGGTTCGCCCCGCCGCCGCAAGACCCGCTGCCAGCAGGACCAGCCACGGCAGCCAGCGCCGCCTGGGACCGCCCCCGCAAGCGAAGTAAAACTGACTCCGCGTGTTAGTCCGACTCATAGCATCCAACATACCCGCTCACCCAGCCTAGTCAAGCTTCCCTCAGTCAACGCTGCTTCGGCTTTTCAGGAAGGCCTGGTAGGCGTCGAGGGGGATGCGCCAGAATTTGCGGCAGCCCTTGCCGACGTTGACGGCGCGCAGGGCGCCTTCCTCGATGAAGTCGCGCACGTGCTGGGTGGTGACGCCAAGACGCCGGGCCACCTGGTGAACCAGAAGCATGGCGGGCTCGGCAACCAGTCCCCTTTGCGGCCCGAGGGGCGCCCCTGCCGGCCGCCCAAGGGCGGGCGCAACCGCGGGACTGGGACTCCTTGCGCCGTCCCCTGCAATGGGGGCTCCTGCCGGCCGCTTAAGGGCGGGCGCAGCCGGGCCTCCGGGCGGCTTGCCGGCCAGGCACACCCTGGTTCCGGAGCGCGGACCACGCTCGGCTGTCTGCGGCCTCGGCGGCGCCTTCCTTCCCGTCCCGGGCGCCGGCGCCGGCGGCCGCCGCGCGCATCGGTTGACCGCGCGCCTCCCCGGGGGCTGATGGGCCTTCTGTTTGCTTGTCATATCGGGCTCGCCTCCGGTCAACTGCGGTTGGCGGTGCTTGCGGTTTCGGGTTTGGGCCGGATGAAGAACTGTTCATCCTGGCAAAACCGGATGCCGGCCGCCAGGCACTGTTCGGGCGAGAGCTTTTCGCGGTCCGCCAGCAGCGCCTGCTTGTCCGGCTGCGGTTCGGGCTGTCTGACGTAGGCCGCGGCCCAGGAGAGCCGCAAGAGCCGCCCGACGACCTCCTTCCATTTGAGCTTTTTACTGGCCGTTTCCACCCGCGGCGGCGTCAGTTCAAACCCGAACTCGGCCAGGCTTGTCTCCCGGCTCTTTTTCGGGCTGAACAGCGCGGCGCGGTGCGCGATGCAATAGTCCTGTATGCCCGCCTCGAATTGGGCGATCTCGTCGAGGAGATTGGAGATAGTCCGCTGGTGGCGCTGTTCGAGTTCCGCAGCCTCGGCCTCCTTGGCCGCCACCGCCTGGGTGTGCAGTATCCGTTTGCGCACCACGGCCCCAATGGCCGCCTCGAGTCCTTCCGTGGAATTGATCGTGAGTGTTTTCATGAGTTTAGGCCGTCCCTCCAAACCGGGCAGTTCGCTGACAATCGCCAGCCGCAGCGCCTCCGCCGGGGCGATGCCCGCAGCGGCGGCCACACGGCGCAGCTTCCGGGCGTCCCCGGCCGGGAGGCGCACGCGCAGCGGGGAATGGGCCCCGTGAAGGTTCATGGCAACATTGTGTAGCAACAATACACAATTGTCAAGGGACAATTTTGGGTCTTTTTTCAGCCCGGGGAATGCGCAATCCGAGGGCCGAAGTTGGCTCTATACAGCGGCGCCCGGCTTTGCTAGGTTTTCAGGCGCTATGACTTTGGACGACTTTCTATTGGATGCGGAAGACAAGATGAGCAAGACGGAGCAGGTGGTGATCAACGAGTTTGCCGGGGTCCGCACCGGCAAGGCATCTCCCGCCCTGGTCGAGAACCTCCTGGTGGAAGCCTACGGTTCGCAGATGCGGGTGCGTGAGTTGGCGGGGATTACGACGCCGGAGCCGCGCGCATTGGCGATTCAGCCATGGGACATCGGTTCGCTGCACCCGATCGAGAAGGCCATTCTCAAGAGCAATTTGGGCCTGACCCCTACGATTCAAGGCAAGTTCATCCGCATTTTCTTTCCGGAACTGAGCCAGGAGCGCCGCCAGGAGTTTGTCAAGATCGTGCGCAAGATGGCCGAAGACGGGCGGGTAGCCACCCGCCACGTTCGCCGCGATGCCATGGAGCAGATCAAGAAGCACGCCCATGACAGCGGGATTACGGAGGATGAGGTCAAGCGCGCGGAGAAGGAACTACAGAAACTGACCGACGAGTATGTCGCCAAGCTCGATGGTCTCCTGGCCCTCAAAGAGAAGGAGATTCTGACCGTTTAGAATGGCGTCGGGAAGGCGTTTTGCACGAACTCTACGGGCGGGGCGGGGCGTTGGTGACAGGGGCCTCGAAGCGGATGACCGTTTCGCCGGTTCTGGCATAGCCCAGGCGCTCTCGGGCCAGGCGCTCCACCGCCTTGGGGTCGTAGCGCAACGCATCATAGGCAGCCTTGAGCTGTTTGCCCTCCTCGGAGGCTCTTTGGATTTTGTTGTCCAATTCGAAGATATTCCGGCGCATGCGCTCATTTTGCTCGATCAGGGGCATATACCATACGGCAACCAGGAGCAGGACTGCCACAAACAAGAGCAACAGTGCGACCCGGGTCAGCTTATCCCAAAGGCCGACATGGACGTTCATCATCGGCAGTTAAGCACGGGCCGAGGCGGGAGTAAATCCGAATCTGAAAAGTGGGCGGCGGATGAACACTACGGTCCCGGAAGTGTCCATTAGTCGAGAATTATTGGTCGAACCGCCTCAGCCGGGACTTGCGTTGACTCCCATCGCATCGGTTGGGGTACTCCAATTTGGTTGCCAGTTTGAGGTTTGGCCGCTAACACTGCTGCCGCATGATCAAAGCGTTGCTGCTGATTTTTGATAGCGCTGCGACCTGGGAACGGATTGCCCTGGCCCAGCGCCGCGTCGGCTTCATTTTGCTGTTTTTCCTGTTGCCGCTCCTGGGGTTTACTTCGGCCGTGGAGGGCTACGGGTTGGTGCATTGGGGCAAGGACCGAGGCGAGGTGCTGAAGCTGAGGAGGTTTCCCGTGTCGGAGGCGGCGGTTTTCGAGGCCGCCCAGATTGTGCTTTGGCTGCTGATTATCCTCATCAGCACGAAGGTCATCAAATCGATGTGCGAGACCTTCCACGGCCAGCGCAGTTACACGCCGGCCTTCGCTACGGTGGCATACGGACTGAGCCCCCTTTTCCTGCTTCATTTGCTGGATGTCTTTCCAGCCGTCTCACCCTGGACGAGTTGGACAGTGGGGATCATTTTGTCCATCGCTGTGCTTTATCAGGGGGTGCCGCGCATGATGGAACCGGACCCGCCTCACGCCTTCGGATTGTATTTGATGAGCGCCTTGACGGTCCTTTTGGCCACGGGCCTGTTGCGCTTCGTGACTGCCTGGTATCTGCAAGGCAAATTCGGCAAGCTCGAGGACCTGCTCAGTCTTTCAACAGGCTCTTGACGGCTTCTTTCACGCGCCAGCCCTTTCGTTCCAGCTCCCGGCGCGCCGAGTGCTCCTCCGCGCCGGTCAGGGCCCGGACGATGCGCAGAGCGCGGCTCCGCAGTTTCACGTTTGACGGGTTTACCTCGACCATCAGGTTGCTCATGACCTTGCCAAGGCGGACCATGGACAGCGTGGTGAAGAGGTTCAAGACGAGCTTGGTGGCCGTGCCGGCCTTCAAGCGAGTGGAACCGGTAAGCACCTCGGGGCCCAGGTCTGGGGCGATGACAATTGCAGGCCGGAGCGCGCGGGGGATTCTCAAGCGGGGGTTGAAGCAGAGCAGAATTGTGGTCGCGCCGCGTTTCCTGGCTTCGGCCAGGGCTCCCCAGACAAACGGCGTGGTCCCGCTGGCGGCGATGCCCACCATGACGTCGCCCCGGCGCACGCCACGGAACTGGGCCGCCCGCCGCCCGGCCGGGGAATCGTCCTCCGCCCCTTCCACGGAGTTCCAGAGGGCTTGCTGGCCGCCTGCCAGGATGCCCTGGACCAGGCCGGGCGGCGTGCCAAAGGTCGGCGGGCACTCGCTGGCGTCGAGCACGCCCAGCCGTCCGCTGGTTCCCGCGCCGACGTAGAACAATCGTCCGCCGCGCCGAAAAGCCCGAACCAGGGTCCGCACGGCCCGCGCCAGGCGGTCTCGCTCAGCCAGGAGCTTTTGCGGGACTGTCCCATCCTCCGAGAGCATGAGCGTGATGGCTTGCGGCAGGGGCAGCTTATCCAGCCCCATCGAGCGCGGATTGCGCTCTTCGGTTGGCGACAAGCCGGAGGTTGAGACCTCAAGCCCCACGCCGTCCTCGGCCTTGCGCCCTCCCGCCTTGGCCGGCCTGCGGCCGGCTACGGCTGGCAGGCCGTCCCCCGCCATTGCCCGCGCCAATTCGATCGCGCCCCACACGGCTTCCCGGTGCAACGGGGCCACCAGGGCGCCGGGCCAGAGCCGGCGCAATTGGCGGGCGACCCGGGCGCGGAAAGCCGTTTGCTTGAGCAAGACGCCGCCAGCCAGGACGAAGCGGGCACAAGCGCCGGGGGCAGTGAGTTTGCGGGCGCAATGGGCGGCGTCCGCGGCAAGGCGGTCGGCCGCGGCGCTGAGAATGCCGGAGGCAAGCTTGTCCCCGGCTTTCCAGGCATGAAAGACCTCGATCGCCAGGGCGGCCAACTCGGCTTTGCTTGCGGCCTGCGCCCAGTCGATCAAATCGTTGGGTTCGTTGAGTTGCAGGGCGCCCAGGAGACGAGCGCCCAGTTTCGGCCACGAAGAGGTCTCGTCATAATGGCGCGCGACGGTCTTCAAGGCATGCAGGCCGATTTCATAGCCGCTGCCCTGGTCGCCCAGAACATGACCCCAGCCGCCGACCTTGGCGGTGAGGCCGGCAGGGTTGTTGCCGTAGCAACAGGAACCGGTGCCGCTGAGGATCAAGACCTGTGTGAGGCGCGGCCCTGGAGTTGTGCGCGCAGCGGCTGCCAGGGTGGTTTCCAGATCGTGGGTGGCGTAGCAGGGAACGCGCGGCCAGACCTTTGCGGCGGCCAGGCGTATCCTTTGGCGTTCCGCTTGCGCCCAGGCCCCAGCCAGCCCAATTCCCATGGCTGCCGGTTGCGGGAATGCGGCCCCGATCAAGCGGAGGTGGCGGGTGAGTTGGGCGTCGGTCATGAGCCTCAGGTTGGCCGGGCCCGCCTCGATCCTGCCCAGTGCCCGCCCGGCGGCGTCGGCCAGCAGGGCGGTGGTGCGTGTCCCGCCGCCGTCAATGCCCAGGAAGAGGCGGGGCGGCGAATTTGGAGTGGTCGGCATGGCTGGAGAAGAGTCGCTCGGCTGTGCTCGAGGTGGCGGCGCCCAGTTCCGTCAGCGAGCAGCCTTTGACCCGGGCGGCGACGGCGGCGGTCTCCTTGAGGAAGGCCGGCTCGCAACGTTGGTTGCGGTAAGGCTCCGGGGCCAGGTAAGGACAGTCGGTTTCCAGCATGAACCGGTCCATAGGTGTGGCGGCCAGGGCGGCGCGCACGTTCTGGCCGTTCTTGAAGGTGAGGATGCCGGTGTAGCTGACCAGGGAGCCCAGGGCGAGAATGCGCCCCAGCGCGGAGGCATCACCGGCGAAGCAATGAAAGACGCCGCGCAGCCGGCGGGCAAACGGCTGCAATTGGGCCAGGGTGTCCTCGAGGGAGTCGCGTTGGTGGATGACGCAACTCAGCCCCAGTTCGGCGGCCACCTCGAGGTGCTGTCGAAACAACTCGGCTTGTTTGCGCTTGATCGGTTCGTCGTCGGCAGCCGTGAAGCCGGCCCTGCGGCTGGGCAGGCGATAGTAATCGAGCCCGGTTTCGCCCAGGGCCACAACTTCGGGATGGCGCGCCAGTTCCCGCAAGGCCGGCCGCCAATCCTCCGGCGCCTCAGCCGCATCGGAAGGGTGCCAGCCCACGACGGCCGAGACGTTCGGGAATTGCTCTGCCAGCTCGATGGCCCGCCGGCTGGAGGCCAGGTCGGTGGCGATGCAGATGAGCCTGGCGACGCCCGCGGCACGTGCCCGTTCGATGACCTGCGGCAGGTCGGCGGCGAAGGCCTGGTCCCCCAGGTGCGCATGGGTGTCGTAAAACATCGGCGTCATCAATCAGCGGCCATGAACATAAATGGCGTGGCGTTCGCGGCAAGGGTTTTTTGCGCAGGCAAGGCGCGAGCGAAGGCCAGCGACAAAGTCGCCGAGACGGGCCTCCTCCCCACGTCGTCTCCTGCAATGGTCTGCGGAGAACTTTGTCGCGGCCTTTGCCGGGACCATCACCACTTAGAGTTGGCTGAGTTTGACCCCTTCGCGGCGCAGGAGGGTAGCTTCGACCCGTGGGACGTACATTTGGGTCTCGGCAGGGAGATGAGTGGCGATGTTGTCGAAGGTGGCGGCTTTGCGCTCTTGCAGGAGCCTATCGATGGTGTGTTCACCCGCGTTGTAGGCGGCCAGGGCCAGGCGCCAATCTTTAAAATGGCCGTGGAGGTATCGCAGGTATTTGGCAGCCGCGCCGGCGCTTTCCTCGGCTTTCAGGCGCTGATCCAGGGGCCAGCGCCTCAGGCCGAAGCGTTTGGCGGTGGCGGGCATAAGTTGGAACAGGCCCGCGGCCCCGGTCGGACTGCGCGCCCTGGGGTCAAAGGAGGATTCCACTTCCGCAAGCCACACCAGTTCCGGGGGGACCTTTTGGGCGGTGAACACCGGTTTGAGCCGCGACACGTAGGTCTTGGCGGTGTCCGGCCAGGGGCGCTGGGCAAGCCTTTGCACCCAGACTTGCCGTTCCTGTTGCGGCGTCGGGTTGGGAGGGGGTTGGGGAGGCTGGCCGGGAGCGGGTTTGGGGGGCTTGATGATGAGACGGAACTGGTCGGCGACCTGAAGGTAATCGAGCTGGGTCTGGAGCCAGAGAGCGTAAGGAAGGGTTTCCTCGTAGCGCTTGAGGATGGGCAGAATGGCTGAAGCGGCGCTCTTGAGAGGGGCCAGGTCGATCACATACTCGCCCTGGAGCCGCTTTTGGATTTCGTTGAACAACTGCTTGACCTTCGCCTGGTCCTGGTTTTGCAGGGCCCGCAGGACGTCCTCGTCCAGGTTCTCCTGGGCCCATTGCTCGGCCGACTGCATGAGGTCGTCCAGCGTGATGGGTTCATCCTGGGCTCGGGCGTGGGTCCCGCTCAAGAGCAACAGGCCGAGCAGCCCAATGATTGGAATCCTGTGCACGAACCCTTAGATTCGACCGTCCTGCTTCTGCGTATTCACAGGCCAGTTTCTAACGCCTGGGCCCGCCAAGGGCAAGCCGCAAACCACGGATTGCAGACGGGAATTCTGGACAAATCCCGGAGATAGGCCAAACTACCCGCATCTATGTTTGTGCGAATCAGTATCTGGAAAGAACGGTTTGGCCAGGCCAAGCGCCCGCCGCTAACGCTCAAGCACCTACTTGTGAGTTTGCTCCTGGCTGCCGGTGTTGCCGCTGCCCAACAGGACTTCGGCAACGTGCAGATGAGGGTGACCAAGGTGGCCGGAACGGTTTATATGCTGGAGGGCGCCGGGGGGAATATCGGGGTTTGCGCAGGGCAGGACGGGGTCGTGCTGGTGGATGACCAGTTTGCGCCGCTGGCGCCCAAGATCCGGGAGGCCGTCGCAGGCATCACGGACAAGCCGATCAAGTTCGTGTTAAACACGCATTTTCATGGCGACCATACGGGTGGCAACGCCCAGTTCGGTTCGCAAGCCGCCATCCTCGCCCACGAGAACGTGCGCAAACGTCTGAAAGAGGGCGGCATCATCGCCGGCATCGAGATCAAACCGGCCCCCAAAGAGGCGCTGCCGGTGGTCACGTTCAACGACCGCGCCACGGTCCACTTCAATGGCGAGGACATCCGGGCGATCCACCTTCCCAACGGCCACACTGATGGCGACAGCGTCATCTTTTTCCCGCAGTCCAATGTGGTCCACATGGGCGACGATTTCGTCACGTATGGTTTTCCGTTCGTCGATGTGCGGAGCGGCGGCAGTGTCAGCGGCATGATTGCCGGGGTGGAGAAGGTCCTGGGCATGACTCCGCCGGATGTGAAGGTCATCCCCGGGCATGGCCCGCTGTCCACGCCGGACGATATGCGCAGATTCGTCCAAATGCTGAAGGAGACTCGGGCGCTGGTGGCTCGAGCCGCCGGCCAGGGCAAGAGCGCCGACCAAATGAAGCAGGAGCATTTGCTGGCCAAGTATGAGGATTTGGGCAAGGGCTTTATCAAGACCGAGGCATGGATCGACCTGCTCTACGCTGAGGCAACGCAGAAAACCGGCGCCGCCGGCTACCAAAACCATGGGCATGCGGACGAGCGGAAGTAAGAGAGCGCCACGGGTTCTGCTCGCCTTCTTGCTGCTGGCGCCCGCCGCCGCCGCCGCCGTTCCTTGGCAGCACTCTCTCTGCCTGGCCAACGGCGGCTATTGGCGGCAGCGGGCGCCGGTTACGATTACCAATGGCTCGGCTGATTCGGTTGCGGGCGAGCCGTTGGGCCTCTCGATTCGGGGCCTGGCCGGCGCGCGTGTGGAATCGCTGCGCGTCTGCCGCGCCGACGGGGTGGAACTGCTCTTCGACCTGCGCGATGCGCATGGACTGGCCAAGCGGGCGGGCGAGTTGAGCGCGGAGGACAAACTCATCGTGCCAGTCGAGTGCCCCGCCCACACGGCAACGACCCTGTTTGTGTATGCGGCCAACTCCGAGGCCTGGGCCGTGCCCGACTTCCTGCCCGCCAATTCCGCCGATCACGCCGGCGGTCCGGGCAGCGCCGGTTTGGGCGTTTCCGTCGGCGAGGTCGAGCGACTGGAGATCAGGCCAGCGGGACCCCTCACGCGGAACCTCGGCCCGGATTGGCGGAACTGGGCCGAAGTGCGTGTGCGTCGTTTCAGCGAAGAGGCGGGCTCGAGGGCCCTGGTCCGGGTCAACTTGAGCGAAGTGCTGGCCCGCCTGCCCGGTGTCTCCTGGGATTCCGCGGCGCGTGTTGCCTCCAGCAATGGCGCGGAACTGACCTCTTATGGTTTGGGGCGTGGCGCCGAACTGCTGTTCAGCGCAAGTCTGCTCCCGATGACCGAGGAGCTTTTCCAGGTCGGTTTTCGCCCTGGGTCGCAGCTCGATGCCGCTGCGGCCCTGGAGGATTACGGGCGGCTCTTGGCCAGCAGTGCGAACCTGGCCCCTAACGGCAGCTTTGAAAGCGGCAGCGACGGCCCTGACCAGTGGCTCAAGCCGGCCAATGGGGGCCCGCACCGGGTCACGGCCGGCTTCAGCAGTGATGCGCGGTTCGGAAGGCGGTCTCTCGAACTGACAGCGCTTGAAAACGCCAAGGGCGATTGGCTGGGCTGGAACTCGCCCGAAATTCCCGTGAAGCCGGGGGCGACGTATCTCCTGAGCGGATGGCTCAAAGGGGTCCGTCTGAAAAGCTGGGCGGCCATCCACGCCCATTTCCATGACGCGCAGGGCGCCCTGGCCAAGAGCGGCGCCATGGTGAGCACGCAACCCACTGTGAGCGGCGATTCGGAATGGGTGAGATCGAGCGGCTTCTTCCAGGCTCCGCCGGATGCGGCCAGCCTCCAACTTCACCTGACCATGAACACGGAGGGCACCCTGCGCCACGACGGCATTGTCCTGTGTGAAGTGGTTGACGGGGAGGTGGGGCGCGCGCACTCAGCCGCCGCCCAGGCTGCCGGTCCCGGTCTCCAGGTCTGGGAAGTCAACCCGCTGGTAAAGGTGTTTCCCGATACTCCGCCGCAAGCCCAGGCAGGCGCCGTCTCTGTCGAGTTGGCCCGCAGTGAATACCAGGCCTTTCAGCTCGCCCTCCGTATTGCCGCCGGCACGACGACCCGCCTGGGCATTTCGGTTTCCGCGCTCGAAAGCCAGGGCGGCGGCGAGCTGCCGCCCGTGAAGGTCGAGCGCGTGGGTTATGTGCCGGTGGATCATCCCAGCGCCTACTACTCGAGCGAGGCCCCGGAGTGGCGCCGCAAGGTGCCCACAGGCGCGGGCGCTACCGACGGTTGGGCGGGCTGGTGGCCCGACCCGCTGGCGCCGGGCTCGAGCCTGGACCTCAGCCCCGGCCAGACGCAGCCGGTCTGGTTTACGGTCCATGCGCCCAAGCCGGCTGCGCCGGGCCAGTACCGGGCAGAAGTGACGTTGAGCGTCGGCGGCGGCAACAGCCTGAAGATTCCCCTGACCGTTCAGGTGCTGCCGTTCACGCTGCCCGACCAGGGCCGGCTCCGCGTCATCTTCGATTTCCGGTTCGGTCCGGGCGGGGGCTTTGGGGGCGGCGCCGATTCGATGGAGGATTACCGCAAATGGCTTCGTTTCATCGCCGAGCATCGGCTGGGCATCGACGGCATCCATCCTCCCCCGACATTCAACTACCACGAGGGCAAGGTGACCATGGACGCCGCCGAGTTCGACGAGATGGCGCGATTCTGTTTCGATGAGCTGGGCATGAACGTGGCCTACACGCCACAGTTTTTCTATATGTTCGGCTGGGCCTATCCGCCCAAGAAACTCTTCGGGCTGGACCCGCTTACGCCGGAATGGGCTGCGGCTCTCCAGCAGGCCTACCGCCTCTTCACCGAGCACGTGCGCCAGAAGGGTTGGCACGACAAATTCGTCTATTACGTTTCGGATGAGCCGCATTTCCAGCACGACTTTGTGGTGGAACAGATGAAAAAGCTCTGCGCCCTGGTGCATGAAGTGGATCGGACCATCCCCATCTACTCGAGCACTTGGCGGCACTGTGCGGCTTGGGACGAATCACTGGACCTCTGGGGGATAGGCCAATACGGCTCTTTTCCAATGCAGGAAATGGAACGGCTGCAGCGAGCCGGCAAGCAAATGTGGTTCACTTGCGACGGCCAGATGGCCACGGACACCCCGTTTCTGGCCACCGAGCGTCTGCTGCCTTACTACTGCTTCAAGTATGGGGTGCGCGGCTTTGAATTCTGGGGCCTGGCCTGGTGGACCTACAATCCCTGGCATGTGGGCTGGCACCAGTTCATCCGCCAGAGTGATGAAGGCAAAGACTACTACTGGGTCCGCTATCCCAACGGCGACGGCTTCCTGACCTATCCCGGCAAGCCGGTGGGCCTGGATGGCCCGGCCAGCACGATTCGCCTCGAGCAAATCCGCCAGGGCCTCGAGGATTACGAAGCGCTGGCCCTGCTGGCCGAATTGGCGGCGAAGGCCAAACAGGCCGGACGACCGGCTCCCGCCGCCGAGCGCGCCCTGGCCATGGCCAGGGACCTGGTCACCATTCCCAACGCCGGCGGGTTGCGCTCAACCGAGATTCTGCCAAACCCAGACCGCATCCCTGCCATCCGCAAGGCTGTCAACGCGGCGCTGGTCCAGTAGGAACCAGGCTCTTTTGCTTGACACCGATACGGATGCGCGCTTTGATGGCCTCCGTAAACAACCAAACCACGCCCTTCTATGAACCAAGGCAACCTCGCCCAGCCGGCACGAATCATTGAGAACCGACAGAATCAACCCCCGCGCATTAGCGGTCATCGTTCCGGGCCAACCTATCTGACGGCGTGGGTTGCCGCCTTTTTTGGCCTGGCTGCCGCGCTCAGCCTTCAGGCCATGGTGCTGGACAACTTCAGCTCACCTACTCGAACGGGGTGGACGGACACACCCAACGGCGGCCGCTTTATGCAGTCCAACGGCCAGTTGGAGGTCATAACCGCTGCGAGCGCCAAGGCCTTGACCTACGGCGCCAAAACCTCGCAGAGCTTCGCCAACGCCGCCAACCAGACGTTGGAGTTTCGAGTGAATGTGAATGCCGTCACCCCCGGCAATGGCAACGTCAACCCTGTGGCCATCCTGGCCTGGCTCCCCAGCGGGGCGGTCCCGGGCAGCGGGAGCAGCGGCTACAGCCTCTCCGTGAGCGCCGGGGTCGTGACTGTGCAGAAGGGCGCCGCCGTCCTTTACTCGACCAACTACACCGCGGCGGGCACCAACGTCCAGAACACGAACATTACCCTGGTACTACGCATGACCCCTTCGGGCGGCGACATGAGCGTCAACGCGCGGGTGTATCAGCAGACAGGCTCCCTGCCTATGCTGAACTTCACCGAGGTCTTCGAATATACCGCTACGGTTGCCGACAGTGTCGGCACCCCCGGCTACGCCGCTCTGGGTGTGGGCAGCGGAGGTTCGACCTCGGGAGCGGCCGTCTATTTCGCCAACCTCCAAGTCTTCGTCCTGACGGATTCAGTCCTCGACGACTTCAGCGGCGGCAGCGGGGACATGGCCAATTATAGCGTGACCGGATACGGCACCGCCAACATCTCCGGCGGCCAACTGGAGCTTGCAACCCCTACGTACAGCAGCACCATTGATAAGGCCGCCCGCAAGACCTCGCCGAATTTCGAGCTCACTGACGGCAGCCGCCTCGAGCTTAGCGTGGACATCCTGAACAACGCGACCGGGCCGACGGATCCCTATGCTGTTGGAGTGCTTGGCTTCACGCCATTCAATAGCGACGCCGGTGTCGGCACCCTCGTATCTTACCACATCGGCGCGGGCTGTTATGCCCTGTACATCGGGAAAGCCTACGGCCAGTGGTGGGTGAACGGGGAGATGTTCCCTTATACTGCCAGCACTGGCAGTCCGGTTTCAGGCTCCAATGTGCGAATGATCCTGAGCATGACCGGCGAAGGCGCCAGTTGCCGGGTTGACAGCCGCGTTGAGGATTTGAGTGTCGGCGTAAACGACCCCGCGCGCCTGCTCTATCAGAATGTGTTTGTGGACACGGCAGGGGTTGATCCGCTCGATACGAGCACCACCCCCGACTATCCCGACGGCACCGGGTTGCCATGGGGGCCGGCCGCCTACCTGAACCAACCCGGGAGCGTCGTGCTCCTCTCTTTCTTTGGAGGCAACAGCACTGACGATGCGGACATCACATACGGCAACCTGCTGGTCAACCAGACCATGCCGGCCAACCTGCCCCCGTCGTTCAGCAGTGTCTCTCCCCCCGACGGCTCGAACTACATGGCTAGCGCCACCCCCGTCTCGTTCCATGTGAACGACGATGTCGGCACACCGGTTACCAACATCGTTTTGGCTTTGAACGGCGTCAAATACACCAGCACCTCGACGGGGGTCAGCATAACCGGGACGGCTCAAAGCCGCGTCTTTACCCTCACGGGCGCCCTCGAGCCGAACCTGTTTTACAAGGGGTCGTTGCAAGCCACGGACAGCCTCGGCCTGGCAAGCATCCAGAACTATAGCTTCGACACCTTCGACACCAATGCCTGCTACGACGTGGAGATAGAGGACTACAACTACGGAGGCGGCAGCTTCACCGACTATGGGTTCCCCGGGGAGTGGCAAGTTGACCTCTATGCGGGCGTGACCGGGGTCGAGGGCATTGACTTTCATGACAATCGCACGGGCCCGGATTCCAGCAATGACGTTTACCGGCAAGACAATCCGAGCGACAACACCACGGGAGACGGACCGCGGGCGAGATATGTGCGCGCCGGGGACCCTGAAATCATCGTAGTTGATCGGGAGAACGGGGACTGGATGAACTATACCCATACCTATCCTGAGGGCTACTACAACGCCTATATGCGCATGTCGCAGTATAACCTCGGGCCGTCCTTGATCACCCTCGAGCGGGTCACGAGCGACCCCACTCAAACGAACCAGACCACTGCGGTCCTGGGCGCCTTCCTGGGCGTGGACACCGGATACGACGTGAATCGGAACGTGCCCCTGACCGATGCCTTCGGCAATCCCGTCCTGGTCCATTTCTCCGGCGCGGTGGACACCCTCCGCGTCAATAACCAGGTTGTGCAATCCAGCAGTTCGGACCTGTTCCAAAACTACATGGTCTTCGCGCCCGCCGCTACGCCCGCTTCCATGCCGCCATTTGTGGCCACGGTGACACCGCTGCCCGGCGCGGTTGTGGGCGTTGGCGCGCCAAGCCCTGGCGCAACGATTGTCAATCGCGACACTTCCGTGGACACGGCCTCGCTCATCGTGGAAGTCAATGGCGCCGTCGTTGCCTCCAGCGCCACCGCCTCAGCGAGCGGGGCGACGGTGACCTGGACACCGGAGGGAACGACCCCAACGCTCACCAACACGCTCATTTTCAAAGACAATGCAGGCGTTTGGCAGACCAACGCGTGGGTTTACACATACGCCGTGGTCCTTGAGGCGGCGAACAGCCTGCCCATCGGCAGCTTGAGCGTGCCGGGCTTTGACGCCCGGATGGTCCAGAGTTCGGCTGCCAACATCAGCGGCAGCGGCGGCCTTCCCAACAGTGTGGCCTCGGCCCAGGCGGTGCTGGCAATCCCGCCCGCTTACGCGGTGGACCTGACAACCACCAACATCGTCCAGCTTGTGGCCTGGGACCTGAACGCGACCCTCTGGGGGGCCGTCACCAACTTCCCGGGGTTGTGCATCCCCCCCGCCAACGTCAACAGCTTCGCCGTCGAGACCTTCGCCTATCTGCAACTGACGGCCGGCGCTCATCGCTTCTATGTGGATAGTGACGATGATGTCGGCATTTATTCAGGCGCCAACCTGGCGGACACTTCAAACGTCGTCCTGGACACCACCTCCATCGGTGTGGCCCACACGAGCTTTGATTTCCTGGTCCCGGCAGACGGGTTGTACCCCTTCCATATCATCTACGAGGAGGGCGGGAGCCAGGCCTACCTCGTCCTGCATTCGGTGAATCTGGCCGACAACACCCAAAAACTTCTCAACGCCCCCCACGGCGTCAATGCCTTCTATCCGCTGGTTTGCAAATCGGCCGCGTCGGCCGCAGGGCCTTACACTGTGGATGCCGCGGCCAACGCGGGGAACGTGCTGACGACAGCGGGCGTGGACTGCGACGGCTTGCCCACGAGCGCGGCTTACAACCTGAAGGTGACTGGCGGGACGTTGACCGTCCCGATTTCCGGCCCGGCCAGGTTTTATCGCCTGGACGGCCCCAGAGCGACCCGGATCACGGGCATTACGAAGTCCGGCTCCAGCGTCGTTATCACATACGAGACCCCGTGAACAGGTGTTGCTTGGGGCAACCGCCCAGCCTTATGAAACCCATTGTGTCTGCCGCCCGGCAAGAGTAAAGGCGCTTGCCGGCAGAATTATCAGCGGACAGACTCGCAGGCAGGGGAGCCGGCCCCCAACTCGACAATCTGCCCCCCTGCCAAAGAGGATTCACGGCAGGCCTGCATCACCTGCTGGGTCTTTAACGCCATTTCGGGCCAGGCCCTGTTGAGGCGCCCGGACTGAACCTGGCTGGCGAAATGCCCAAAGAGATTGCTCTCCTGGGCGCCGGGGCGGCTGTTGCTGTATTCGGCGACTGCCCAGCGGCGGGCGTTGGGCTCGAGGTTGAAGTCGCAGCCCTGAATATGCTGCGCCGGTTTCCACGTCTCGAAGGCGGTCTCGCACCCAAAGTAAGGCAGCACAAAGTCAGGCACTTGCAGGCCTCCCAGGGTGCCGCTGACATTCACCCATTGTTGGAGCTGGGTGATGAATGAGCAGTAGAAGCCGGCCGAGACCCCGCCCTCGAAAAACAACTCCCCGGAAAACTCGGTTGGAACCGGCGCCTGGCCGGAATGGCCCCGGCTCTCGCAGAGAACGCGCCCGCTTGCGCGCCGGGGCAACTTCCAGTTCATGGCCCAGAGGGCAAAGCGAATGCAATACCAACCGAGGTCTCCCAGGCAGCCGTGCGGCTCGAGTTGGCTCTGGGCGCGGATGTTCGAGTTGAAAACCTCCTCGCGCGTATTGAAACTGAATGTGGAGTTGATTCGCCGGATGCGCCCGAGGGTATGGCCGTCATTCAAGATGTTGCGGATCAGTTCCAGCCGCCGGCTGTGCATGAACATGACTCCATCCATGAATTGAACGCGGTGGCGGCGGCAAGCCTGCAGCATCTCAACCAGGTCGCCCACAGATACGGCACAGGGTTTCTCGCAGACCAAATGCTTGCCCGCTTGGGCGGCGCGCAGGACCCATTCCTTGCGAACGCCCGTGGGCAGCGGAATATAAACCCCATCGACATCCCTGGCCGCGAGCGCGTCCTCGTACCTCCCGAGGGCCCGGGGGGGAGTGGCAAACGGGGCCTCGGCCTGGCATTGGGCGACAAACTGCCGGCTGCGCTCCGGGGCGCGGCTGGCCACGACGGTAATGATGCCGTTTTGCGAGTTGCGGATGGCCTTCCAGCCTTTCCTGGCTATCTGCGCAGTGCCCAGGATGCCCCAACGAAACAACGGTTTGTCCAAAAGCGTTCCAACGCTCCGGCGAGAGAGGCGGGACTTTTTTGAGATCATGGCTTGACTGGTTTTCGTGGACTTTCACCCGTCCGGCCTGCCCTCGTCAATCCCGGAGGTCCGTCTGCAGAACATTCACTGCGATTGGACCAACACCGGGGCGGTGGACAATTCCCCGGGGGCGGGCCGCAGGAACCGCGCCAGCCAGATGCAGGCGAGCACACACGCCAATGAAACCAAGCCCGCAACGGGGTAGCGGGTGATTTCCTGATTCGGGCCCTGGCCGAGGATGCTTCCGCTGATCCAGGCGGCGAGGCCGCAGGAGAATTGTTGGACGGACGAATTGACGCTCATGAAGCCGCCGCGATAACGCGATTCGACCGTCGCCGTCATCATCGCCATTGCGGGAACAAACCGCCCGGACATGCAGATCATCAGCAGCGTCGAGGTCGTCAGGGCGACGAGCAGGGGGACATGCGGGAGATTGGTCAGGGCGATGACGGGGACCGACGCGCAAAGGCTCATCAGCGTGAAGACATGGAGCTTTCCGGCGCGGTCGGCCCAGCGTCCCACCCAGTTCATGCTGAAGAGGGTGCAGAAGCCGCCTGTCATGTAGAGGAACGGCAGTTGCTTCTCGGTCAAACCCACGTTGTACACCATGTAGGTGGCCAGCGTGGGGAAGATCGTGAAGCCGGCGCAGGTGAGCACCACCATGAAAAGAAAGGCCATTTGATGGTTTGGCTCCATGAGGACGGCCAGCATCCGCGCAATGGGATGCTGGGCGCGGCAATGGTCCAAATGACCGCGCAGGGCGGGCATGAACCGGAAAACGGCCAGAAGAATCGGCGCGCTGATCCCCGCTATGACGTAGAACGGCACGTGCCAGCTAAAACCCGTGGCGAGCACCAGCCCCAGAGGCACCCCGAAAATCGAAGCGACGGAAAAGGCGGACCCCACCAGGCCCATCGCCGCGCCGCGCCGGTGTTCGGGGATCACATCGCCGACAATGGCGAGGATGACAGCGCCCGTCACGCCGCCGAAAGCGCCGGCAATGGCGCGGGCGGCAACCAAAAAGCGGTAGGTGGGAGCCAGCGCGCACAAGAGCGTGCCGGCGGCGAACCCCAGGTAGAGCCCCAGGAGGGCCGTCTTGCGATCAAAGCGATCGAGGAAAAACCCCGCGGCGACACCGGCGATTCCCGCCGCGATGGCATACGCTGCCACGATCATGTTGAACTGGGCCGGGGTAATGCTCATGAGCCGCATGTATTGGGGGCCCAGCGGCATGATGATCAGAAAATCGAGGTTCGTGGTAAACTGGATCGCTGCCAGGAGCAGCAGCACCCATCGTTCGTTCTGTAGTTTCAATGCCAAAAATCTCAGGTTCGGCGCCCGACCGCGACGCCTCGTGTCGAGGGTGTCCGGCGCGGGAGCGTTTCGGGACGCAGCGTCCAAGGCTGGAAACGTAGCACGGAATCGCCGCGGCGCGAGTGGAAATGTCACGACAAGAGGGGCCAAACCGCCCAAAAAATCTTTACATTTCTATTGACCAAACCCGCCCTCCTGTGTCGAGATGGTAGAACCTGTAATAGGTGCAGTCAGATGGCCAAAGCTTTAATCAGAAACGGGAACGGGTTGCGCGGGGGCCTGGCGTCCAAATACGACGCCCACAACACCGTTCTGTCCAAAACTTACGGCGTCCTGGCGGACCTGCGCCGGGAACTGGCGGATTCAAAGGCGGCGGTAGCGGAGCGCGAGGACCTGTTGCGCAGCTTCGCCATCTGCGCCGATTCCCAGCGGGCCTGGCTGCTGCTGGAGGACTATTTCGAAAAGCTGTCCCTGTCGCGCAAGGACTTTCCGAGCGCAGATTGGTGGCCGCGCCTGTTGGCGGCGCAGGGCCGGCCGCGCCTGGAAGAGATGGCTTTCCTGTTCCTGCGGGCCAAGCGTTCGGTGCCCACCGAGCTGGCGCCTTATGCCAGCCTGGACCGTTTCGCGCAGGTCGAGCAAGCCGCCCGGGAGCAGCAACTGGTCCAGCAACTTGAGACCTGGCTCTTTCCGCCCAAGCTGGCCCACTTGGACAGTCCGCGCGCCTCGCTGCGCGTGCTCTGCGAGGCCCAGCCCGACTCGGAGGAGCCGGCGCGCTACCGGCTGGTCGTGCGCTTCCACCTCCTGCGCCCTCGAGCCGGAGACAAGGTCAAAGCGCTGGCCAGTATCCTGGAACTGACCACCCGCGCGGCGCACGAGCAGGAGCTGTTTCCCCCGGCGGACTGGGAATTCATCCAATGGCTGGCCCAGACCCAGGCCGCCTCCGCCCGGATGCAAGCGGAGGCCCTGGTCTTGTCGGACCTTGAGCTGTTGGAGTGGCTGGCTCGCTGGGGCCGTGCCGGGCGGCTGGAATGGGTATGCGGCGGAGAGCCGCAGCCGCTGGAGTTTGACGGCCAGGTAGCCGAGTTGACGCCCTGCCTCGAAAACGGCCATGGCGACCTCTCCTTTACTCATTGCCTGACGGCGCCCGGGGGCCGAGCCCATTCCCTGGCCGAGGTCCGGTTTTTCAGCCATCATCCGCCGATTGCCCTGGCCGGACACACCTTTTACCTGGTGCGCAACGCCCCGCCCGCGCAATTGCTGGCGTCCTGGAGCAATCAGCCGGCGGTGCCGGTACGCAAACTGAGCCATCGCCTGCTGATGCACTTGCGCCGGACCCAGGCAGACCGGGGGGTGGACTGGGAACAGCTATGCATAACTCATCCGGCAGCCCCGGAGTTCACCTTCGAGCTGCTCGACGAGACGGTGCGCCTGCGCTTGCTGGCCCGGAGCCAGCGTGATCGGAGCGTCTGGATTTGGAACGGGCATGAATGGCAGTTACAGGAGCCCAGGAAAAGGCCGGCTGAGAAGCCGGAAATCCTGGATGACCCTCGCCTGGGGCCCACCACCCAATGGCTGCGCCGATTGGATTGGTTCACCCCTGAGCCCGGCCTGTGGGTGGGGGACGCCACCGAGAGTTTCCTGAGCACCCTCGCGCAGGCCTGGTCCAGCCGCCCCCTCGAGGCCGAGTACCTGGGCAACCCGGCCTTTCACAGGCTCTTCCTGGCCCCGCGCCAATTGCGGCCGCGAATCATCGTCAAGGGCAGCGGCATCGATTGGCTGGCCGTTTCGGCCGAGTGGCAGCAGGAGGGCCTCAAGCTCAGCGCCGCCGACCTTCAGCGCCTCCAAACGGCCAACAGCCGCTTTGTCCATCTGCCCGACTCGGGCTGGGTCGAGCTGGACTGCGCCGCCGTCCAGACGGCCCACGAGGCGATGGCTGACCTTGGAGTGGACGGCCTGGCGCCGGTGGCCCAGCGCATCAGCCTGGAAAACGCCGCGCACCTGGACGAAGAAGGTCTGAAACGCTTTGGCGATTCGCCGCAGGCCATGGCCTTGCGGGAGCGCCTTAAGGACTTCAAGGGCATTGCGGGCACAGCCCTGCCCGCCGGATTGCGCGCGGAGATGCGGCCCTACCAAAAGGAGGGCTACGATTTCCTGTGCCACCTGGAGCGGGTCAGGCTCGGCGGCATCCTGGCCGATGACATGGGCCTGGGCAAAACGCTCCAAACCCTGGCGTGGCTGGCCTGGCTCAAGGAACGCAATCCCAAGCATCCCAAGCCGTCGCTGGTCATCTGCCCGGCCTCGGTCCTGCACAACTGGCGGCGCGAGGCTGGCCGGTTCACACCCCGCCTGAGAGTGCTGGTCCTGGAAAGCGGCGCTGCCCGGCACAACCTGCGCAGGCAGATCCCCCAGCACGACCTTATCGTGACCAATTACGCCCTGCTCCGGCGCGACCTGGAGGAACTCCAGAAGTTCGCCTTCCGCGCCGCCATCCTCGACGAGGCCCAGTTTATCAAGAATCCCGGCGCCCAGGTCACTCAATCCGTCAAGCAATTGCGCTCCGAGCATCGCCTAGCCCTGACCGGCACGCCGCTGGAGAACCGCTTGCTCGATCTGTGGAGCATCGTCGATTTCATCCAGCCGGGCTATCTGGGCAACCAGGAACAGTTCTCCGAGACATACGAGCCGCGCGGTGAAAATGCCGAGTCGGCCCAGCGCATCGCCCGGCGGCGCCTCTCGGCCAAACTGCGCCCCCTGCTCCTGCGCCGGCTCAAGAAGCATGTGGCCAAAGACCTGCCCGAGCGGATCGAACAACGCCGAGACTGTCACCTGGGCGACGGGCAACGCCAGCTTTACCTGGCCGAACTGCGCCGCAGCCGCGAGCAGGTCATGAAGACCGTCGCCGAAAGGGGCCTGCACAAGAGCCAGATGCACGTCCTGGCCGCCCTGACCCGCCTGCGCCAGATCTGCTGCCACCCCAAACTGGTCGGCAACGACTCGCCTTCGGGAAAAACGGAAACCTTGTTCGAGCTGCTTGATTCGCTCGTGGCCGAGGGGCAGAAGGTGCTCCTGTTCAGCCAGTTCGTCCAAATGCTTCTGCTGCTGGAGGGCGAGTGCGCCCAGCGCCAGTTCCGCACTCACCTGCTGACCGGCCAGACCAAAGAGCGGCAGCAAGTGGTCAATGCCTTCCAAGACGACCCCAATCCCGCCGTCTTCCTGCTCAGCCTCCGCGCCGCCGGCACCGGTTTGAACCTGACCACTGCCAGCTACGTCGTGCTCTACGACCCCTGGTGGAACCCGGCCGTCGAAGCGCAGGCCATCGACCGCTCGCACCGCATCGGCCAGACCCAAACCGTCAACGCCTACCGCCTCATCTCCCCGGGCACCGTCGAGGAGAAGATCTGGGAACTCCAGCAGAGCAAGGCCCAGACCATTGCCGACGTGCTCGGCGAGGAAGGTTTCGCCCGCAGCCTTACCAAGGCGGACCTGGATTACTTGTTCGCGGAAGACTAAGTGAACTATCGCAATATGAGCGCAAGGCCTGGCCTCGCCCCGGGAACCAATGTTCCCTGTTCCAGCCCCGATGCCAAAGATGGCGCCGGTTTCACTCTGATTGAACTCCTTGTGGTCATCGCCATCGTCGCCATCCTGGCGGCGATGCTCCTGCCCGTCCTCAGCAAGGCCAAGGCGGCCGCGCAGCAGACCTACTGCATGAACGACCTCAAGGAGCTCGGGGTGGCGGTGCGCATGTATCTCGAGGACTTCGGCTGCTACCCGCCTCGTCCCGTCTCCACCGACGTCCCGCGCTGGCCGGCGGCCTTGTGCCGCTACTACCAGAACACCAACATGTTGGTTTGCCCCTCGGAATTGTCGCTCTACGGCAAGCTTCCCGGCAACAATTCCGACGTCGGCGACTATCCCTACTGCCAGGCTGACAACGCCGCCTGCAGTTACATTATGAACGGCTGGAATGACGTCTTCCCCAATGCCTGGCAGAACGAAACCATTTATATGAAAGAGAGCCAAATGCTCAAGCCGGCCGAAACCATCATTATCGGGGAGCGCCGGCACTCGGATGAGGACGACTACTGGATGGACATTTTCGAGGTCGAAAATGGCGGGTTGAATAATGTCATTTACTCCGTCCAGCACTCCCGTCACGGCGGCCACAGACCCTCCCCCTCCGGCGGTTCCAATTATCTCTATGGCGACGCCGGCGTGCGCTACCGGAGATTCGCCCTGGATGCTTATCCGGTTAACCAGTGGGTCTCCGGCAGCGACCAGGACCGCCTCCTTAAGGCCGTCCCGCTCTCCCAGCTCATCCATTCCCCCGGACTTGGGATCGATTAGGCATCGATCTTCCCATTGACATCCGATGGGAAAGGCGGTATTCCTCCCCTCGAAATTCGATGTAGAGAACTCTTTTGACGGCCTATGCAAAAAATTGAACTCCTCCAGGGAACTTTGGGCATGCTGATTTTAAAGGTCCTGGCCCGCGGCCCCATGCACGGCTTTGGCATCGCCGAGCGCATCCAGCGGCTCTCGGACGAGGTCCTGAGGGTGGGCGAGGGCTCGCTGTATCCGGCGCTTTACCGGTTGCAGGACCGGGGCTGGATCGCCTCCGAATGGGGCCAATCCGAGAACAACCGCCGCGCCAAGTATTACACGCTCACCAGGGCGGGTCGAAAACAACTGGAGGCGGAAAACGAGGGCTGGGACCGCCTCTGCCTTGCCATCCGCCAAATCATGCAGTCTGCCTGAGGTCCGTATGAACACGCTGCGAAGGCTCAGAACGCGGTTCAGGGCGCTCTTTAAGAAGGGCGAACTGGACCTGGAGATGGAGGAGGAGATGCGCGCGCACATCGAGTTGCGGACGCAGGCGAACATCGAGGCGGGGATGAATCCCGGAGAGGCCCGTTTGGCCGCTTTGCGCCAATTCGGCTGGACGGAATCGATCAAGGAAACCTGCCGCGAGCAACGGGGGACATTGTGGCTCGAACAGGCCCTGCAGGACCTGCAATATGGCTGGCGGACATTGTGGAAAAGCCCCGGCTTTACGGCGGTGTCCGTGCTGACCCTGACGCTGGGCGTCGGCGCGAATTCGGCGGTGTTCAGCCTGGTCAACGCAATGCTGCTGCGCCGCTCGCCTTATCCGGACGTGGACCAGTTGGTACGAGTCCAGAAGCAGGTGCGCTATCCTTGGGAGACCAGGACCACCATCACCGACTTCCTGGATGCATCCGAGTTGGCCGATTGGCGCCGTGACAACCAGGATGTGATTCAGTTGGCCCCGTATAGCTGGGGCGAAGCCAACTTGAGCGGGACAGGAGAGGCGGAGCACGTCGATTACGGCGCCATTGGGGATTCGTTCCTGCCGGTGCTGGGCGCGCAGCCGGTGCTGGGGCGCAATTTCCTCCCGGAGGAAGACCGGCCCGGGGGCGCGCCGGCGGCCCTGTTGAGCCATGGACTCTGGAGGCGCCGCTTCGGAGCCGACCCCGGTGTCTTGGGCAAAATGATCAGGCTGGACGGCAGTCCCTTCACCGTCGTCGGCGTGCTGCCGCCCAGTTTCCGCTTTCGTGAGCACTATGATGTGTGCATACCATTTTTCCTGTGCGCCAAGCTGAAGGGATTCTTCTCCCCAATGCCGCACGCGGTGGGGCGGTTGCGGCCAGGGGTGAGCCGGGCGCAGGCCCAGACCGCCTTCGAGAGCCGGTATGACGCCGAGCAGGAGCAGCGGCGACAGCAGCAGGAGAAGGAGAGAAAGAAGGACAAGGAGCACGTCCTGCTGGCCAATTTTGAGGAAAGGCCTGAAGCCGAGGTCCGCCAGAGCATGCTGGTTTTCCTCGGCGCTTCGGGGTTCGTCCTGCTCATTGCCTGCGCCAACGTTGGCAACCTGCTCTTGTCCCGCGGCGCCAGCCGCCAGAAGGAGTTTGCTGTGCGGTTGGCCCTTGGGGCCAGCCGGGGCAGGGTCGTGCGCCAATTATTGGCCGAGAGCTTGCTGCTGTCGTTGCTAGGCGGGCTGGGTGGATTGTTGCTGGCGCGCTGGGGTTGCGCCCTGTTGCGGCCTTTTGCCTCAGGACCCGCCGCAGCGGTCCAGGAGGTTTCTATCGATGGCCGGGTCCTCGCGCTCACTTTTCTGGTCGTGGCCTTGACGGGGGTCATTTTTGGCCTGGCTCCGGCGATGGCCTGTTCCCATCCCGCCCCGCAGGCGGCACTGAAGGAGGGGAGCCGGAGTGTGAGCGAAGGGCGCCGGCAGCGCCGCATGCGAGAAGGGTTGGTAGTGCTGGAGTTTGCCTCGGCGATGGTCCTCCTGATCGGGGCTGGCTTGATGGCCAAGAGCTTCGTGAGCCTGCTGGGCGTCAATTCCGGCTTCCGGCCAGACCGGGTTCTCTGTCTCACTGTCAGTCTGAGCGGGTCGAAGTATCCCGATGCGCGCTCGCAAGCTGCCTATTTCCAGGAGATTATGGAGCGGGTGCGGGCGGTGCCGGGCGTGCAAGCTGTGGGCGCCAACCCGAGTCCGCCTTTCAGCCAGGTCGGGATGGTGGCCAGCGGTATCGAAGTCGAAGGCCATCCCGCGCCGCCGGGCAACCAGCCGGATTGGATGGCCTATGGGATCGTCAGCCCGGACTACTTCCGTGCGCTGGGTATTCCCGTGATTTCAGGGCGCGCGATGAACGACCAGGACCGCGAAGGCGCTCCGCGGGTGGTAGTGGTCAATGAGAGCTTCGCGCGCCGCCATTTTCCCAAGGAAAACGCCGTCGGCCAACGCCTGAAAATGGGGAAGGACTTCTTGACCATCGTGGGCGTGGTTGGAGATGTGCGGCCCAGCCCCTCCGATGCGCCCCAACCGCAGTTTCTTCTTTCTTACCTCCAATCAGGCACACCGCGCATGACCCTGGCCATCCGGACAACGCGTGACCCGAGGGCCTTGGCCGGCGCCGTGCGCGCACGGATCCTGAGCCTGGACCCGGAGCAGGCGGCTTTCGGAGTGCAGACCCTCGAGGAGCAGTTGCAGGACTCGTTGGCGCCACGCCGGGCGACGCTCATGCTGTTTGGGGCCTTCTCGGTTTCGGCGTTGCTGCTGGCATTGGTCGGCATCTATGGCGTAGTCGCCTATTCCATTTCATTGCGCACCCAGGAGATTGGCATCCGCATGGCGCTGGGCGGCCAGCGTGCCGACGTATTGCGCCTGGTGCTGGGGCAGGGGCTGTGGATGATTGCCGGAGGAGTGCTGCTGGGCATGGCTGGCGCGCTGGCCCTGACGCGGTTCCTCGCCAGCCAGCTCTTCGCCCTCAGCCCCACCGACCCCGTGACCTTCACAGAGGTTACGCTGCTGCTGGCAGGGGCCGCGCTGTTGGCCTGCCTCCGGCCGGCCCTTCGGGCCTCTCGAGTCGATCCGATGACGGCGCTGCGCTGCGAATGATGCCCGAGGAACCATGATCCACCGCTTCAGTCGCTCCGGGCGGCCTGCGCTGCGGGGGGACGGGGGACGCTGGCGTTGCGGGCGCGGCCTTCGGCCCAGGCGCGCAGGTAGCTGATCTGCTCGGCCATGGTCCTGGCCAGAGGGACGGTTTGCCCCAGGGCGGTCAGGACGTGGGCTGTGGTCAGTTGCTCCCCGGCGTAGAAGGCGTCGTAGAGGCCGCTGTTGATGGCCTCCTCGATCTCGGCGCCGCTGAAGTCATGGCTGGCCTGGGCGAGGGCATCGAGGTCGAACCCGGCGGCATCACGCCCGCGTTTTTGGAGGTGGATGCGGAAGACCTCCACGCGTTCCTCCGGGGCCGGCAAATCGACAAAGAAGATTTCGTCCAGCCGCCCTTTGCGGAGCAGCTCGGGCGGCAGTTGGGAGATGTCGTTGGCGGTGGCCGCCACGAATACGGGGGCCTGTTTTTCCGAAAGCCAGGTCAGAAAGGTCCCGAAGACCCGGGCCGTGGTGCCGCCGTCGCTGGCGCCGGAACCTTGAGAGCCGGCAAAGGCCTTGTCGATCTCGTCCACCCACAGGATGGCGGGGGCGACCGATTCGGCGACGGCGATGGCGCGGCGGACGTTTTCTTCGGAGGAGCCGATGAAGCTGTTGAACATGCGGCCCATGTCGAAGCGGAGGAGGGGCAATTGCCATTGAGTGGAGACGGCTTTGGCGCAGAGGCTCTTGCCGCAGCCCTGGACGCCGAGCATGAGCAGGCCCTTTGGGACGGGCAGGCCGAAGGCGCGGGCCTCGGGTGAGAACGCCAGGGCGCGTTTGTTCAACCAATCCTTCACCACGGCCAGGCCGCCCACCTCGGCGAAACTCTCGCTGGCGGCGCAGTACTCGAGCAACCCGCTCTTGCGGATGATCTGCTGTTTTTCTGCAAACACCTCGCTGATATGCTCGCCCCTAAGCCGGCCATCCTTGACGATGATCTTGGCAAAGACGTTTTCGGCCTCCCCCAGCGTAAGCCCCAGGGCGGCCTGCAACAGGCGCTCGCGCCCGACCGGGTCGAGGTCGATGCTCACCTGCTTGAACTCCTTGAGGTCCTCGATGATCTTGTCCAGCAACTCGGCCAGGTCTTCCCGTCCGGGCAGGGGAAAGTTCAGGACAGTGATTTCCTTCTCCAGTTCCGTCGGGACCTCCATCAGGGGAGAAATCAAGATGACCGTCTTGAAGCTGTTCTTGAGGTGGAGCGCGATTTCCTTCAGCTTGCGTATGACGGCGAAATTGGTTTTGGTCAGGAAGGGGTGAAAATCCTTGAAGATGAAGATGGCGGGCTCGACCTGATCGATGACCTGGTCGAGGGCGGCAATGGGGTCTTTGGTGGCGGCGTTGCGGACTTTCTGGGCCTGGATGGAGGTGCCGGCGGGGACGAGGCCGGTGCTGCAACTCCACTCGAAGGCCTTCTTCTGGCGTTTCCTGGCGATGTCGGTCACCAGGCCCTGCACCCGCATCTCCTCGCTGCTGATGAGATAGAGGATCGGGTAGCGCGCCCGGATCAGCGTTTCCAATTCGTTTTGAAAGCTCATAATCGGCCGAAGAGCCGCCGCCACCAGGGGGACCGCGCGGCGGGCAACCGGGCGAGCGACTCCCGCAAGCGCCGCCCGATGCCGGGCGGCACCGGCGTGTGCAGGGCATCATGCCGCAACATCTCTTCGGCGCTCCCAAATTCCAACGGCGCCGATTGCTGCTGCTGCTGTTGCTGGGCGCCGTTGTGCTGCTCCCGGGAAGTGAACTGGGGCTGGTGTTTCATAGCTCAAGCGCTTTTATCGAACAGGACAACAAAGGCCTTGCGGGCGCGATGCAATTTGCCCCGGACCGCGTCGGGCGTTTGTTCCGTGAGGGCGCCGACCTCCTCATAGCTCAATTGCTCGTCGGCTACGAGCAACAGAAGGAGCCGATATTCCGCGGGCAGCCTATCCAGGGTCTTCTGGATGCGCTGGCCGAGTTCTTTGGTCTCGAGCACCCGCAAGGGCGAATCGGTCCTGGCTGCCGTCGTTTCCCAGAGCGCGTCATCGGCGTTGGTGAACATGTGCCGCTCGTGCCAGGCCTGTTGCAGGTTGCGGCAGTGGTTGATGGCAATCCGGTAAAGCCAGGTCCGCCAGGTCGATTCCCGGCGGAACTGGTCCATTTTGCGAAAGGCCTTCAGGAACACGTCGTGGGTTGCATCCTCGGCCTTTTGCGGATCGCCCAGCAGACGCAGCGCCAAGTAGAAGATCGCGCGGCTGTGCTCGCGGTAAACCTCGGCAAACTCGGAATCCCCCAACTCGGCCTCCGGCCCGCCTGGCGATGGGTCTGGGCCGGCGCGACGACCGGGCGGGAGCGATGGCGGGCGGGACTCAGGCGCGGTCATTGCGCCGTCCGCCTCGTCCGCGCGCTTATATTCTGCCGGCGGCTTGCTCACGAGTATGCTCACCGGGGATTAGACAACAGCTCCGGGCAAATGTCACGCAGGAAGGATGGACCGCGCCGCAAAAGGAGGCATTTAAGTTTAAGATTAAGATTAGGATCAGCGTCCTCCACGCTTCACGCTGTGACGCTCTGAGGCTCTGCGCTTAAGGCAGCCCTGTCCGGCGTCGAGTGCCCAGGAGCGACTCGGCGACGAGGAGGAGCAGGACTGCGGCCACGGGCCAGTGAAAGCGGTCCACGCCCAGTTTGCGGCCGGGGACGGAGCCGGTCGTGCTGTCGAGGCTCTGGATGGCAAGGCGGACTTTGGCCAGGCCCTCGCCCAGGGGCCCCAGGGGGAAATAGGAGCCGCGCGTTGCCTGGGCGATGGCGCGCAACGTCTTTTCATCCAGGCGGCTGCGCACGACCTCACCCCTCCGGTCGCGGACCCATTCGAGCTTGCCCGCTTCGTTGAGCATCTGAATTTCCGCTCCCTGCGGGGTCCCGACTCCCACGGTGAACAGGACCACGCCCTTTTTTGCCAGCGATTGCGCCATGCGCACGCCGCCTTTTTCGAGGTCTTCACCGTCAGTCACCAGCACCAGCAGTTTGAGCCGGTCGCTCTTGTCCATGGCGCGGAACCCCTCATCGAGCCCGCGGCCGATGTCGGTGCCGGGCACCGGGATCGTTTTGTCGTCGAGGGCGCTGAGGGCTTCCTGGAAGGCCCCGTAATCGAACGTCAGAGGGCATTGCAGAAAAGCCTGCCCCGCAAAGGCGACCAACCCGACGCGCCCGCGTCCGTGGTGCTGGACGTAATCCAGAATGGCCAGTTTGGCCCGCTGCAGCCGGCTGGGGGAGACATCGGTGGCCAACATGCTCCTGGAGCAATCCAACAGGAAAACCATGTCCTGGCCTAACAGGTATCCGGCGTCGGCGCGTTCGCCCCACTGCGGCCGGGCCAAGGCCAAGCCCACACCCGCCACCGCCAGGAGCAGGAGCGCCTCTTTCAACCGGCGACGCAACGGGCTGTGCGAGGCGGTCAGTTCCTTGACGAACTCCGGCGCCACGATTCGGGCCAGGTGCTTGCGCCGCATCCAGGCGGAATACCGCTGCAACGCCGCCAACACCAAAGGCCCGAGCACCGCCAGCCAAAGCCAGTGCGGTTCGGCGAAGTGAGGATTAGCCAGGTTCACGGGGTCCTCCGCAGGCGTGTGTTGGACAGGAGCATTTCGAGGGTAAAGAGGCCAAAGGCGGCGAGGAGGGGCCATTGGAACAGGGGCCGGTAGGTGGTGAAGCGCCTGAGCTTGACCTCGGTTTTCTCGAGGTGATCGATGTCGTTGTAGATGCTTTGGAGTTCGCGGCGGCTGGTGGCACGGTAGAATTTGGCGTTCGAGAGGGCGGCCATCTTGCCCAGGACGCTGTAGTTGGCCGGCTGAAGGGTCATGGAGGGGATGAGATTGCCCTGGGGGTCGAAGAGCAGTTTGCCGGTGGCCGGCTCGAACATGTACAAGATGCAGGGTTCTTCGATGCCGATGCCGATGGTATAGACTTTCTCGCCCAGGGCGGCGGCCAGTTGCGCGGCCGGCACGGGGTCGATCTCGCCCTTGTTGTTGTCGCCGTCGGTCAGCACGATAGCGATGCGGCTTTTGCTGTCCTTGATGGCCTTGAGCCGTTTGGCGGCGGCAGCGGTGGCGTCGCCGATGGCAGTGCCGAGGTCGCGGATGAGGCCGATGTGGAGCCGGTGAAGGTTTTCTATAAGCCACTCGTGATTGAGGGTGAGCGGGCTGGCCAGGTAGGGGACGGCGGAGAAGACGATGAGTCCCATGCGATCGGCGGGCCGTTTGCGGATGAAATCCTCGAGCACCTGCGAGGCGACATCATAGCGCGAAACCCGCTCGCCAGGGCCGCCCATGTCCAGCGCCATCATGGACCAGGACAAGTCGAGCACAAGCATGATATCCACGCCGCTGGCCTGCGTTTCTGTGCGGTCGTTGGCAAAGCGCGGTCCGGCCAGCGCCACGATGCACAGCCCCACCGTGAGCAGACGCAGGAACAGGAGCAGCCGCCCCGCCGCCGCCCGCGCCGCCGCGCCCGCCGCCCGCGCCAGGTCCGCGCTGGGGAACCGCAAAGCCGAGAGCCGGCCCGGACGCCCGTGCAGGAAGGCATAGATCGGCAGCAGCGCCAGCAATCCCAGCAACCACGGATACTGAAATTCAAGATTGCCGGTCATCGCTGAGAGGTTGAAGCGTCGAAACTGCGCATCGGGCTATTGGCCGGCCTTTTCCGCCGGGGAGGGGGCCGGCGGGGCGGCCTGGCGCAACTGGGCCAGGCGCCGCTCGGCGGCCTCGATAAACCCAAGGGCCTGCTCGACTGCCCCCAGGGCCGGCTGCGGGACCGAAGGCGCGAACTTGCGTTCGTCGCAGCGGCGAAGGAACTCCCCGATTTCGGACGACAACTCCGGCCCGACTCCCTGGTTCTCGAGGAGCAGGCGGCAGAACTCGGTGCGGGTCAGCTCTTCCGGCGGGAGGGCGAAGGCGGCAATGAGGTAACGCCGCAAGACCTGCGAGACGCGGCTCAGCACGGCGCCCTCTTCGGGCTGCCGGCGCAAGGGATCGAGGGCCTGGCGCGCGAGCGTCTCGGGGGCCGGCATGGCGGCCGGTTTGCGTCGCGTAAGAAACCAGCCGGCCACGCCCAGCAAAACGAGTGCCAGCAGAGCGCCCGCCACCGTCAACAGTCCATATTTGTCCCAAAACCCCGGCGGTATTTCCGGGCGCGGCGGGCGGAGAGAAAGGATGTCGTCAGGGGCATTGGCAGCGGCGCAGAGCCGAAGGGCGACAATGGAGGCGAGGGGGGCAAGGAGTGGCCGAAGGCCGGGATGACGCGGGCCTTTTTCCGCGTATTCCGCGTATTGCGCGGTTTCCATTTCCTGCCCTTGGTTCTGGCTGCGCCAGAGGAGGGTCTTCACCCGCTCCTCCTTCCGCGCCGGGTTTCGAAGAAGCTCTGGAGGGTCTGGGCGAAGGCTTCTGCGGTGCTGAAACGGAGGGTGTCTGCGCCGGCGCGGCGCAACGCGCGGTCCAACTCGGCGAGCCGTTCGGCATTGGTGGCGGCGTACTTCTGGCGGACGGCGGCGCGGCTGGAATCCACTTCGAGCAATTCGCCGGTCTCGGCGTCTTCGATCGTCAGGAGGCCGGCGGGCGGCAGTTCTGCTTCGCGGGGGTCGTGCAGGTGGAGGCAGACCAGGTCGTGGCGGGCATTGGTAAGGCCGATTTCCTGGACGGTGTCGCGCCCGGCGGCGGCAGCGGCGCCCAGGTTGTGGAGGAAATCGGTCAGCAGAAAGACAATCGAGCGCCGGTGCAGGACATGATTGAGAAAGGCGAGGCCGGCCGGGATGTTGGTGGCGCGGTGTTTGGGCTGGAAGCAGAGTATTTCCCGGATGAGGCGGAGGATGTGGCGGCGGCCTTTGCGGGGGGGGAGGAACAACTCGACCTGGTCGCTGAAGAGCAGGAGGCCGACCTTGTCGCTGCTGCGGGCGGCGGAGATGGCCAGCGTGGCGGCGATTTCGGCGGCGAACTCGCGTTTGCTGCGGCGCCAGGAGCCAAACGCCGAGGAGGCGGAGATGTCCACGGCCAGCATCATCGCCAACTCCCGCTCCTGGCGGTAGCGCTTGACAAAGGGCCGGCCCATCCGGTAGGTCACGTTCCAATCGATATCGCGGACCTCGTCGCCCGGGATGTACTCGCGCAACTCCTCGAAATCCATCCCGCGGCCTTTGAAGCGGCTCAGGTAGGCGCCCACCATGGTATCGTTGACCAGGCGATTCGTGCGGACCTCGATGCGGCGGACAGATTCGAGCAATTCAGAGACGTTCATGGGACCGGCACCGCGTTGAATATCTTCTTGATAATGGCATCGGTCGTCACGGCTTGGGCTTCGGCTTCGTAGGTCAGGATGATGCGGTGGCGCAAGACATCGGGGCCGATGCTCTTGACATCCTCGGGGGTGACGTAAGCACGGCCTTGCAGGAGCGCCCAGGCGCGGGCGGCCAGGGCGAGGTAAATCGTCGCGCGCGGCGAGGCGCCGAACTGGATGAAGTGCTTGAGCTCGAGCTGATACCTCTCCGGCTTGCGCGTGGCGAAGACCAGGTGGACGATGTAATCCCTTACCTTCTGGTCCACATGAATCTGGTCCACCAGCTTGCGCGTGTGGAGGATCTCCTCGAGGGGAATGACCGGCTGCACGCCGGTGTCCGGCGCCGTGAAGGCCATGCGGTCCAGTATCTTGCGTTCTTCCTCGAAGGACGGGTAGTCCAGCAGGACTTTGAACATGAACCGGTCCACCTGGGCCTCGGGCAGCGGATAAGTCCCCTCCTGGTCGATGGGGTTCTCGGTGGCCAGGACCAGAAACGGCAGGGGCAGGGGCATGGTCTCGCCTCCGAGGGTCACCTGCCTCTCCTGCATGGTTTCGAGCAGCGCCGACTGCACTTTGGCCGGGGCCCGGTTGATCTCGTCGGCCAAAACGAAATTGGCAAACACCGGGCCTTTGGTGGCGCGATAATTGCCGTCCTGGGGATTGTAGATCAACGTGCCGACAATGTCCGCCGGCAGGAGGTCGGGGGTGAACTGGATGCGATGAAAGGAGGCGTGAATGGCCGCCGCCAGCGTGCGGACCGAGAGGGTCTTGGCCAGGCCGGGCACGCCCTCGAGCAGAACGTGGCCGTTGGCCAGCAAACCCACCAGCAGCCGATCCACCAACTGTTCCTGGCCCACGATGACCTTGCCAACCTCAGCCCGGAGCCTCCCGATCCAGGCCGCAGCCGCCTGGACTTGTTCGTTCAACGCTACATTCATGTCCGCTCAATCTAGGCAAGGACCGCCGGCGACTCAAGTTGTAAGGGAGGGACGGCAGAGCGGGGCCTGAGGGCTAAGCGGAACTCCGACCCTCGGACCCTCGGACCTTGAGTTTTCAGTGCTACAGATTGTCTCGCGTCCATAGGCCAGAAGTTTCGCATGATTAGGGACGGGAGGGCAAATGCTGGATTGGCTGGATTGGCTGTATTGGTTCTAATTGATGCAAACCACCTGGATTTCGTGCTTTCGCCCTACCGCCGAGGTACGCCAAGGGCCAAAAACCCCGTCAGGGGTGACCTGCTTATAGGAGGACCGCGACCCACCGCCGTTCTTTTTGTTTTTCTGCGGCGCGGCGGGCGGGCAATTCGACAGGCGGGCCAGACCCGCGCCGCTGAAGAACAAAAAGAAGGAGGGGATGGGCGCGGTGGTGCTCAGATTCTTCCGGATGGGCATGTGTTCCGACGTATTGAGGATTATTGAAAATTGAGAATTGAAAATTGGTCAATGGTAATTGAGGGTCATTTACCAATGACCAATTCTCAATAATCAATTCTCAATCAGGTCCTTCGGAAAAAAGACTCTCCTCGAAAAATCTGAGATGCGGTGCGCCGAAGGGCGAGGGGCCAGGGCTGCGTCAAGACCGCGGCGGCGGCTCGGCAGAGGTTGTCGCAAAGGCCCGGGCCTCGAAGGTTTGGCCTCCGGCTTGACAGATATAGCATACCCCCCTATCCTATATGCAGCGGTTCAAACGAAAGGCTGAATTATGGCTCATACGGTTCGGGACAAGCGGAAGCTCCTGTTGCGAGTGCGGCGGATACGGGGGCAGATTGACGCCCTGGAGAGGTTGCTCGAGGCGGACGCCGACTGCTCCAAAACGCTGCATCTGACCGTCGCCTGCCGCGGGGCAATCAACAGCCTCATGACCGAGATTCTCGAAGGGCACATCCGGTTCCACGTGGTGAACCCGGAGGACCGGCCGACCTCCGAGCAGGTCGAAGCGGCGGAGCAAGTCATCGAGGTGGTGCGGAGCTACTTGAAATAGCGCGAGAACCGGACCGGTCATTATGTCGCGGATCGAAAACTCTTCCGGAGGCGCCCTTGCGGTCTTGTCCCGGGCCAAGCCAATGGCGCCGGCCGGTTGCTGCGCTTGTTGCGGCCAGCGTCGCTGGTGGACCGGTTACCGGGAACTTCTTTTCTCGGTCGAGACACTGGCCTGCCTGACGGCCCTTGGCCTGCTGGCGGCGGGGTGGGTCGTGGCCGGGTTCGGCAGCGCAGGATGCCGCTGGCTGTACCTGGCGGCGGCGACGGTCGCCGGGCTGCCGATTCTTGGCAGTTGCCTGGCCAGCCTGCGCGAGCGCCGCATTAGCGTTGAGGTGCTGGTGGCGCTGGCGCTGCTGGCGGCGATGCTGGTGGGGCAATTCCACGCCGGGGCGGTCGTGGCGGTGATGTTGCTGGGCGGGGGCGTGCTCGAGCAGGTCACCATTGCCCGGGCACGGCGGTCCATGGCGTCGCTGCTGGCGAACCTGCCCGAGACCGTTCTGGTGCGCCGCGGCGCGGCTGAGGTCGAACTGGCGGTCAGCGAACTGGTCGTTGGCGACCGCATTATGGCGCGTCCGGGAGAGCGGCTGGCCGTGGACGGCATCGTGGTTGGAGGAGAGTCGGCGGTGGACGAGAGTCCCATCACCGGGGAATCGGCGCCGCAGGACAAGAAGCAGGGCGACAAGGTGTTTGCGGGGAGCATCAATCAATCGGGCGTCTTGGAGGTGGAAGCGCGAACGGTCGGGGAGGAGACTACGCTGGCGCGCATCCGGCGGTTGGTCGAAGAGGCCCAGGCCTCCCAAGCCCCGGTGCAGCGCCTGGCCGATAAGGCGGCCAAGTGGTATGTGCCGGCGGCCCTGCTCCTGGCGGCGGGGGTGTGGGGCCTCACCGGGGAGGTGGTGCGCGGCATTACGGTTCTCATCGTGTTTTGTCCCTGCGCGCTGGTACTGGCTACGCCGACGGCGATCGTGGCCAGCATCGGGCACGCGGCGCGGCGGCAGATGCTGGTCAAGGGCGGAGAATTCGCCGAGGTCGTGGGGCAGACCCATACCGTGGGTTTCGATAAAACGGGGACGCTGACCCTCGGCCGGCCGACCGTGGTAGAGATGGTGCGGCTGGATTCGTTGGCGCCGACCGAGCTATTGCGCCTGGCCGCCAGCGCCGAACGGTTCAGCGAGCACCCCCTCAGTATTGCGATAAGGCGCGCGGCTGAAGCGGACCGGATTCCTCTGCTCGAACCGACCGGGTTTCGTTCCAGTGCCGGTTGTGGCGTGGAAGCGCAGGTGGATGGCAAGCGGGTCCAGGTGGGACGCGTTCAATGGCTGCAGGCCAAAGGGGTGGTTCTCGAGCCGGAGGGGCAGCGCCGGGCCGCGGAACTCGAGGCCGTTGGCCACACGGTCCTGGCCGTCGCCACCGATGGCCGGGCGGCAGGTTTGATCGCGGTCCGTGATGTCCTTCGCGCGGAAGCCAGGGAAGCGGTGAGGCGCCTTAAAGCTCAGGCCATCCGGCCCGTGATGCTCACCGGTGACAACGAGCGCGCCGCGCGAGTGATCGCCGCCGAGGCCGGCATCGAGGAGGTCCGCAGCGGTTTGCTGCCCGAGGACAAGCTCCGGCTGGTGCGCGAGTGGCAAGGCCGGGGCCAACGCGTCGCCTTCCTGGGGGACGGAATCAACGATGCCCCGGCGATGGCGGCTGCCGACGTCGGTCTGGCGATGGGCGCAGGGGGCACGGCGGTGGCAGTCGAGACCTCGGACATTGCCTTTCTGAGCGACGACCTCACGAAGATGCCGGAGATCATTGCGCTGTCGAGGCGCACATTGAAGGTCATTCGCCAGAACATCGCCTTGAGCGTGGCGCTGAACCTCCTTTCGGTCCTCGCCGCCGGGCTGGGCTGGATCAGCCCCATTGGCGGGGCGATGCTCCACGAGAGCGGAGCGATGGCGGTGATCCTGAACGCGATGCGCCTGCTGGGATGAACGTTAGCTAAAAAACCGCAGTCAGCCCGGCATAAAATGCCCGGCGCGGTCCGAAGGCGGGGGCGGCGATGCCGATGCCGGAGCCATTGCGAATTTCATAAACGTGGTCGAAAAGGTTCAGGCAGTCCAGACGCAGCTTTAATTGGCTGACGCCCCCGGAATGCATAAGCCAGACGTGCTCTACCCCAACATTCTCCGTCCAATAGGCGGCAAGCTTTTCAAGATTCGCAAACCCGGCACGCAGGCCGTTGCCATAGAGGAGGTCTGTATAGAGCCGGGTGTCTTTGAGGAAAGTATAAGATACGCCGCCAGAACCGGTGAATAGGCTTTGATGGTCCAGTTGGATGGAATTGGCGGACACGTAAGCCAGCTCGTTGTCTGGGAATTCGTATTGGGCCGAGTCGATGTTGCGCGCCTGGGTTTGGACATACGAAAAGTTTCCGTAGATGGACAGAGGCCCCTGCTTGTAAATGCTGCTCAGTTCCGCGCCATAGACAGTCCCCTTGGTGTAATTAAAATTATTGAGAATGACTGCGCTGCCAAATTGCCCATCGTCGAGGAGATTCCTGGCGAGCTTGCAGAACGAATCCAGGGTGAGTTGCCAGGAGCGGGTGATTTGCCGGGAAAGGCCGACATCAAAATAATGATCGCGTTCGACTTTTTGGGGACTGTCCTGGCCATTGAACGGCGCGCCGGTGGTGTATTCAAACGCTTTGATGGTCGACGGTGGGATGTATTGGAGGGTCGGGGGCATGAAATACCGCGCATAGCCGAAGTGTGCGGAGGTGGCATCATCGATCTGCCAAACCAGATTTGCGCGCGGGCTAAGCTGGTCTTCGTGATCGAATGAAGTGTCAAAACGGTCGTAACGGACGCCATAGTTCACAACAAGTTGGTCGTTCAATCGCCACTCGTCCTGCAAGTAAATGCCGGAGGTCAACCCGCTGTTTCCACTGTTGGCGGTTATGGTGGCCGGCGTGGAAGACGACTGGGGCGTCGGTGACGGCAGGTTGCTGCCCGAGGGGGCCGGGGCGAATTGTGAACCGCCAGGAAAGACAGCGGCCTCGGTATCGAGCTGCTCGATATTATAGGTTGCCAGCATCCCGGCCCGGATCGTATGGTGGTCGCCCAACGTGCAGGACACATCCGCTTGAAGTCCGTTTGCGAAATCACTGGTTTTCACCTGCGCCGCCTCGCCATCGAACAGGAGGTCTTGGGCCAGGTCAGGAAAGAACCGGATGTCAGCGTACCGGGAAAAGGCGGAAACCTGGACGGAGAGGTTGCCGGCGGATTTCTGATAAGAGAGCACGGCGTAATAATTCTGTTCGTTCTGGTGGTCATTGATGTTGGACGAATTGGCCGGAGGGCCGCTGGGCAACTGGTAAACCGGAGGAATTCCCTGCCTGTCGGGAATTTGAAAATCCGCGTAAGAGCCGCTAAACAGCAATGTCAGCCTGCTGGTCTCGTCGAAGCGATGGGAGAAATAGCCGAAGATCTTCTCCTGATCCGTCAGATCGTGCAGCGGGTTGCCGCTGGCGGTTGGGTTGTCGATGCCGAGATTATTGTGCAAATAGGAGCCGGTCACGAAATAGTCCAGATTGCTGGTCGTGCCGCCCAATGACCCGGAAAGATGGGCTGTATCGTAACTGCCGCCGTAAAGGGAAATTTGATTGCCGTTGAGTTGAGAACCCGTCTTGGTTGCAACGTCAATAATTCCGGCAGTGCGGTCCCCAAACTGGGCCGGCAAGGTTCCGGTGATCAGCGTGACCGAGTTGATCAGGTGAGGATCGATTTCCTGCCCGAAACCGTTGAGACCCTCCGGCAGCAAAACGCCGTTGAGGCGATATTGCACGTCGCCGTGATCGCCCCGAACATGCACTTCCCCGAATTGATCCTGAGCGACGCCCGGCGCGTGCAGCAGCACCTGCTGAAAAGAAGAGTTTTCACCCTGGCCCATTGATGCAATCTGGTTTGCGCCGATTTTGTAGGTGACCGCTCCCAGGCTGGGCGCGATTTGCTCGCGCGCCCCATCCAGGTCCGCGGTAACGACCACGGTCTCAAGCTTGAGCGGAGGATTGGTTTGGACTGCATTGGTGTTCTGCGCCAAGGGGGTAGGCGGCAGATTGGTTGGGGCATTCGCGGAAGCTGCGGGTGGAGGGGGGGGATCAACCTCACCGGCGGCGGCCGGAGGCGCGCTTAGCGGCGAACAACAGAGGGCGGCGAGCACCAGCCTGGCGGGTTGGAGGTGGCGGGAGAGATACTCGAGCGCGCGTCGGGTCATTGGGGAGTATGGGTTTTGCGGCGTAGCATAGACGATAACATGTAGCTATAGCTACATCTCCTGGGCTGGACTGTCAAACGGTTTTTTGCGACACTCGACGGAGATATGACCCGATCGCCCAAGGGCGCCGACAGCGCGCGAGAGCGGGGGCCAGCCCGCCCTGCCGAGGTGCAGGCCTCGGCCCTCCGGCAGACGCGCAAGGAACACGCAATGGAAACGGCGCAGGATTACGCCGAGGCCATCGCCGACCTTGGCGCCATTCATGGGGAAGCACGGGCGGTTGACCTTGCCCGGCGGCTCGGCGTCTCGCATGTCACGGTGATCCGCACGGTTGCCCGGCTGCAGCGCGACGGGTATGTCTCTACGCGGCCGTACCGCTCGATCTTTCTGACGGACAAGGGTTTGCGGCTGGCGGACGAATCAAGGCGCCGCCATGAGATTGTGGCGGCTTTCCTCCGGGCGCTGGGTGTGCCGGACGCAATAGCGCAAACCGACGCGGAAGGCATCGAACATCACGTGAGCCCTGAGACCTTGGCAGCGTTTGAAGGCTACACAGCCTCAAGGAAGTGAGGCAACCAGAGGTTGTCCCAAAAGAGCCGAAGAATAGCGAATTCGACAAAGGCCGCGACAAAGGTGGCGACAAAGTCTTCCGCACCCCCGGGCTCGTGGGACAGGCTGCAACCGCGTCATTGTTTGGGGGCTGGGGCCCGGGCTTTCTGGGCCTGGATGACCAACTCGTTGTATTTGGCGACCACGTCGTTTCGATCCTTGACTTCGTCGTTGTATTTTTTCACGAACTCATCTCGCTGGGCCACGAGGTCTTTCACGGCTTGGTTTTGTTTTTCGATGGCCTCGTAGGCTGCCTTCAACTTGCCTTCCAGGCTCTCGAGCGCCGACTTGTATTGGGTGATTTCGTTGGTCAAACCCTCGGCGGCGGCCTTCAAGCGGCTGGCCTCGCGTTCCCGGGTGATGACGAACTGGGCGTTGGTTTTGGCCTCCGCCTTCAGTTGCGTGATTCGCGCATCCATCAGGGCGATCTGGCTGTCGAGGGTCCTGATCGAATTGGTGTAGGCTTGGATGGCGGCGGCTTTCGCATAGACCGATTGCTCGAGCGTTTGGATCTCGTTCCTCTGGAGGGTCTGGCCGTACCATTGATAGACGGACAGGCCGCAGAGGCCGAGCGCGACGATAACGAGGAGGTTTTGCAGGAAGTTTCTCATGGCGCCCTTCAGGAACGGCCCGGGGCGGCCTTGACCGCGATGGCCACGCGCCGGATGCCGGCGCGTTTGACAAAATCCAGGACATACATCACCGAGCCGTGCGTGGCATCGCGCGCGCCGGTGATATAGACGGGGAGATTGGTGTTGAGGCTGTAGCGATTGGTGAGCAGCGCCAGCAAATCCGGAAAGGAAACCGCTTTGCTGTCGAGCGCCACCTGGCCGTTGCGGTCCACGGTGAGCTTTACCATATCAGGCTTGGCGGCGGCGGCGGCCAACGTGGCGGTAGGGAGGCTGGCCTTGAGCGTGCGCACCTTCTGCATTTGAAGGCTGACCATCATGAACGAGGCCAGGAGAAAGAACATGATGTCGATGAGCGGAATGATCTCCAAACGGGTCCGCCGGCGCCGAAGTGGGGAACGGAGTTTCATCGGGTGTTTTGGGTTTCTTTGCCGTCCACGGCGAAGGCGACTTTCTGGACCCCGGCGCCGCGGACGACTTCATAGACGTCGGCCATCGCGCCGTGCAGGGTGTCGCGGTCGCCGCTGATATAGACCGGGAGATTGGTATCGCCCCGGAACCGGTTGCTGACCACCAGGCTGAGTTCCGGCAACGTGAGCTGGTTTTTCTGGAACCACACGGCGCCGGCCTTGTCCACGGCTATGTTAAGCATGTCGGGCTTGAAGTCGTGTTGGGCTTGGGTGGCGGAGGGCAGATTCACCTTGATATTGCGGGTTTGGTCCATGCTCAAGCTGACCATCATGAACGAGGCGAGCAGGAAAAACATGATATCGATGAGGGGGATGATCTCGATGCGGCAATGCTTGCGCCGAACGGGAGCACTCAGATTCACTTGACCTCCTCTCGGTTCAATTTCCCCGCATTGGCAAGAACCTCGACGCTGCTGGCGGCGGTTTCGAGTTCAAACTGCAGCCGCGCCAGTTTGCCTGAGAAGAAGTTCAACGGGACCAGCGAAACGATGGCGATGAGCAAACCGCAGGCGGTCGCAATGAGCGCCTCCCCAATGCCGCCCGTAACGGCCACAACGGACAATTCGGCTTCGCCGACCTTGAGGAAGGCCCGCATGAGACCGGTGACGGTGCCCAGCAGGCCAAGCAAAGGCGCCAGGGTCACCAACGTATCCAGCACGTTCAGGAAACGGCCGGCCCGCTCCAACTCGATGCCGGCGGCCATCTGGAGGGCGACGGGTATCGAGGTGTGCTCGTGGTTGAGACTCTGGCGGATCATGCGGATGACCGGGTCTTCCGAACCTTGGGCCAGTCTCAGGCCCTCTTCCACGTCCGAGTTCTCCAAAGCCGCCAGGAGTTTTTCCCTTCGGCGGAGGTCGCGTTTGACGCTCTCACGCCACCACCAGAAAGAGCGTTCGCCCACGACGGCAATGGCCGCCAGGGCGCAAAGGAGAATCGGCCACATTACCGGGCCGCCTTTGAGGAAGAACTGAAACACGATGTTTGCTAACATAGGGAGTAGGCTTTATTCGGGTAGGATTCTATAGTTGATAGTTGCTTCATAGGTCCGGGCGCCTTTGCCGGACGGGACGGTCCAGCGCCGTTTCACAAACTCCAGGGCGCTGCGGTCGAGAATCGGAAATCCGGAGGATTGAGCCACCTCGATCGTTTTGATCAGGCCCGCTTCATCGACGGTCATGCGGAGGGTCACCGAACCCTGCTGGCCCTGGTCCAAGGCGATTCTGGGGTAGGGCGGTTGCGGCCTCTCGCCGCTGCTGCCCGTGCTGTTGAGGCTGAGCAGGGCTGGGCGCGTCTGCAGGGGCGCTGCCGGCTTGAGCGGGGCCAGCGGAGGCGCCTTGGCAAGGGCATTGGGGACGACCAGGTTGCCGATGGTCGGCACGGCAAAGTTGATGGCGGGGGCATCCAAGGTCACCACCACCACCTGCGGAGTGTCCGGTGTTTGCTCATTGTTTTGCTCCTGGTTCTGTGGTTGGGCCTGCGCCTGGGGCGGCGGGGGGAGCGGCTCGACGATGGCGGCGGTGGCCTCCTCGACGGCAGGCAAAGGCTTGATGACGACGGAGGCCGGCTTGGAGCCGACGGCTCCGATGAGCAAGAAAAGGATGCAAACCGAATTCACCCAGGCGAGCGTTCGGTTGGGGTCCCGGTCCGTAGCGTGAAGCAGACTCCGGGCCAGCTCGGACTGTAACTCGTAGCCGAGTTGCATTCGATTTGCATCCATGACATTCATGAAGGGGCGCCGGAATTAGAAGGTATAGGTCAGCGTGCCAAAGAAGCCCCGGCGCATGCCGTACTGGGGCGCATTGACGCCCACGCCGGTGCCGCTACGCAGTTGATAGACGTTGTCGGTCACGTTCACCACTTCAAACCTGGCCTTCAGACGTTCCTTGTTCCAGATCTTTATGCCCTCCTCGACGCCCAGGTTCAGGGAATAGTAGGCGGGCACTGTACCGCCATTGGGGATGGTCGAGCCGTTGGGCGCCGTCGAGTCCTGTCTCAAGCCGCTGCCATAAAGGGCGTCAACGAAGGGGCGCGTGCTCCCGTCATCGCGCCTCCACATGTAGGAGGAGCCGAAGGAGCCGGTGACCCTTTGATCGTGGTCGAGAGAGATCCAGTGGTTCTTCACGTAAGCCAGGCCGGCCGGGTCGAACAGGATTTGCGCCGAGTCCCAGTCCTCGCCTTGGGCATGGGAGTAGGCAATGTTGGCATAGGCTGAGAAGGGGCCGCTGGTGTAGGTAATGGGGAATTCAACGCCATAGACCTCTCCCTTGGAATAATTAAACGCCTGCAGGATGAGGGTTTGGCCGAAGAGGCCGTCATCGAGCTGCTGCTTGGCGGTTTTATAGTAGCCGTCCACTCCCGCCTGGAGTCCGGGCGCCAGTTTCTGGCTGATGCCGACATCGAAATAGTCCGCCCGCTCGGCTTTGACCGCGTCATCCTGGGATTCGAGCGGTTGATTGGAGGTGCCGGTGTACTTGGCCACGCTCGTCGTGGGGATGTTCTCGAGCGGAGGCGGCGTGAAATAGCGGGCATAGCCCGCGTGCAGGGTCGTGGCCTTGGAGGGTTGATAAATGAGGTTGACGCGCGGGCTGGGCTGGTTCTCCTTGTCGAAGGAAGAATAGAACTCGTCGAAACGGGCGCCGTAGTTCAGCGTCACCCCGTCAAAGAGTTTCCATTCATCCTGCGCGTAAATCCCGGCAAAGATCGCGTGCGCCACGCTGTTGTCCGGAATGGGGTACGGGGCGCTGCTCGGGAAGCTGTTCGTCACATTATAAACCGTCGCGGTGGTGTCCGAGGACACGCTCTCGTCCCATATCATCACGCCCGCGCGCAGCGTGTGCTTTTCCCCCAGCGCATAACTGGCGTCGGCTTGCAGGCCCCCTGAGTAGAGGGTCCGGTCCACGTCGCTGGCGACGCCGTTTAGGAAGAGGTCGCCGATCGGATCGGGCTTGAAATGCACGCCGCTGTAGCGGGCAAAAGCGGCGACTTGCAGGTTGAAATCGTTCACCGATTTTTGGTAGGCCACCACCCCGTAGTAGTTCTGCTCGTTTTGGTTCTCGTTCAGGTCCAGCGAGTTGAAGGCCGGGGGGCCAAAAGGGTTGCCCGGATAGAAAGCGGGCAGGCCCGGCGAATCGGGAACTTGAAAATCGGCGTAGGAGAGGCTCCCCATCGCGCTGATGCGGCTAGTATCATCCAGCACGTAGGACCAATAGGTGAAGGCCTTGTATTGGTCGCTGACATCGTGGACGGGGTTGTCGCTGCCGGTCGTGTTTTCAATCCCGAGGTCGGTATGAGTGTAGCTGCCATCCACAAAGTAGTTCAGATTACCCTTGGAGCCGCCGTATTCAAAGCTCGGTTTGAGGGTGTCATAGCTGCCGCCGTACATTGAGAGGCTGCCGCCCGGCTCGAACGCCCCGCTCTTGGTATGGAGATCGACAATCCCGGCGGTGCGGAACCCATATTGCGCCGGCAGCGACCCGGTGATGAGGCGCAAGCTTTCGACGAATCTGGTGTCGAGTTCCGTGCCGAACCCGCTGATGCCTTCCGGCAGGATCACGTCGTTGATGCGATATTGGATATTGGCGTGCTCGCCCCGGAGGTGCAGGTCTCCGTTCACCGCCGAATCCTGCGCCACGCCCGGGGCCCGCAGGAGCACCTGGTTGAACGGGGCGTTCTCGCCTTGGGGCAGCGCGGCGATTTGCGCCTGGCTGATGGTGTAAGTGGTCGCCCCGAGGTCGGGGACGATCTGATTGCGCGCGGCGTCCAACCTCCCGACCACCGTCGTCGGCGCCAGCTTGACGACATTCGTGGAAATGCCGCTGCCCGGACTTGCCGGCGCAACCGGCGGATTGTTGGTCTGAGCGGGCGGGGCATTGGTCTGGGCCGTGGCGGCGCCGCCACAAGCTGCTGAGACCAGCAGAATCAACGCCCGGGAAATCTGCGCGTTCCGGGCGCTGCCTCGACGGTTGGTCGAGCGCGTTCGATTCGGACAAAACTGAGCCTTCATACAATAAGTAATACTTGAAATTCGGAGTTCTCGTTGACTAAACCTTTTGGTTCCATTCAACGCCTGGGGAAAGGCCCGCAGAACGGGGTGGCGCCAGGCAGATCAATTCAGGGGAGGGCGCGCCATGTCCGCGCTGAATACATTGCGCGGGCCGCGCGGAACGAGACAATCAAGCGGCAGGGGGAGCGCGGCTGGGAGGCAGCCGGTAATCGTGAGAAGGAGGAAACAGAACATCGCCACAGCCAACCAGGACCCCCGAAACCTCGGGAATCGACGGCGCGACAGCGGCCACAAAGCCGGACAGCAAGGAGGCGCGCTGGAATTGGGTGACTAAGCAGTTGTGACCGGGGGCCTGGGCATCCTTGTGCAGGAGACGATGAAGTTCGGGGGAAACCTGAAGGACGCACACCGCTACCCACAGCGAAAACATCACTGCGACGGCAGCCAAACGGCGGTCCTGGCGCTGGTGCGCCGATGTTGCCCAAAACTTCACGCTGACCCACAATAAAGCACGGCAGCGGAGGTGGCGCAAGCAAATTTGCAAAGCACTTGTAAGGCCTAATTGGAGGCGGGCAGGGCCTGCACCTCATACGAAACCAGACGATTGGCTTCGCGCAAGGATAACCGGGCCAGCGCCTTGCGGCCCGGGCATTTTTTTTATAGCTGCCAGCAACATCTTCAACTCCTCGGGCGTATAGAGCACTGTAGCTGGCAGTTGCGGCAAGGCCGGCCAGCCTTTCTTGCGGCCCACCGTCGGGGCCTCGATGCTCACTTGGGCCCAACGCACCTCCGCCACCGCCGTGCGGGCTGGCTGGCCGTGGCTGCGGGGCACGTCCAACTCTCGCTGCTGGCCCAAGGGCTGAGCGGCCATGAGGTCCCAGAGTTTCTGGTGGCACTCCAAATCGCGATCATGCTGGGCGCCAATCAGCACGCGCAGGTTTGGGGGGCACTGTTGCACCGCGTCATGCAGGAACGACGCTGCCGACCATCCGCACGAGGGCAGCACCTGGGATAAACGCTGTCCAAGGGCAAGGCGAAACGAGCAGGCCATTTTAGTGCTTGCGACGAGTTGACCGACCTGCGTATATTCAACTGCTCGATACCAGAGAGTGAGCGGCCTATGAAAATGAGAGCGGTAGAGGCTCCGGCCTGGATAAACGAACCGCCAGTCACAGAATAACAGTTGGGTGGCAAGACTATGCACTTTGGAAAACCAGACCCGCTTTACGAGTATTGGATAGGCAGAGATGTTGATTACGACACTCTCTGGGGTGCCTACGAGTCAGGCGGAGGTTACATCCAGAAATTCCAATCTATGCGCGTCCACCTGTTGCGCATCACCTTCCGTGAGCAGCCACAGCAATACCCGCTTTTCAATTTTGAGGCTGTTTACAAAACAGTCAAAGGTTATTTCCACGACCTGAAGAAGTTTTGCATGACTTCTGATGAGTATGATACTGCTGGACCTCTTTTTATCTATCAAGTTGGGCGCTCTTCTGGCGTGTGGGACTTTTTAGGAGAACTTCGGCAGATTCTTATGCTGGGCACGTCTCTCGCCGACGAAAAAGTGATAGGCGAGAAGCTCAACAATTTAGACAAGCGATTGGAGTTCGTTCGCAAGCATTTCGGAGATGCGGTCAGCCCAGAAGATTTTGAGATGTTTATGAGAGCGAGGACACCTCGACACCTTGAGCGGGCGGTTCGCAAGTTGATTGAGCAAGGCGTTCAAAAGGTCGAAGTTTCCGGGAAGCCGTTTGAAGGAGATATTCAGATCACTGAAGCCACGCTCGTTGACCTCAAACAACTGTCGGATAGAACGGTGTAGCGTTCCGCGTTTTTTCCGTGAACTTTTCCCATCTGATTTCGTGTGGAAACCGGACGTGACGAGTCGCTGGTGCGTGGTCGTTTTGTCGTATCCGTCCGTGGAGATTCTGTCGGAATGGGGCGTGGGCCTTTTTCCAGATTCAACCGGTGGGCTTCTAGCGTAGTGACGCGTGGGGATCTGGCGTGAGCATTCCAAGGCCCGAAGGCGACCTTGTGCTTGCTGGGCGGGGGTCAAGGCCGGCGGGGGCCGCGGGGTTGGGCGAGCTGGCGGCGGAGGCTGGGCGCGCAAGCGCACGCGGCTGATCTGGAGGTCTTCTTCGAAGCGGTCGGGCTGGAGGAGGTTGCACAGCTTGAGGGCACCGACGTAGCGGCGCCCGGCCCGGATTTCACGTTGGAGGTAGCTGATGACGGCGCTAGGTCCTGGAGGGAGAAGCCGGCGCGCGCACGGTCGGGATTAAGGTCGTCGGGCCATTTTGGCAGCCCGGAGCTATGCGTGGCCAGTTGGCGCAAAGTGATCTCCTTGCCGTGGCGGGTCGGCATCCTGACCGACCGGGGCAAATACTCTGCCACGGGATCCTCCAGTTTCATCTTCCCCCGTTCGACCATGCCTTGCAGCAACAGCCCGGTAAAGGTCTTCGTGACCGAACAAATCGCGAACACCGTGCCGCCATTCATTTCCTGGTCGGTGGCGTTATCCAACGGCCCGTAACTGACAACGCGGCTCCCATATTCGTCCACCAGGCCGACCACCATCCCAACGCAAACCTTGTCGACCTCGACACGATGTTGCAGGAACGCATAGATGGCATTAGTGAAGTCCTCCGCCAAAGCTGGAGATGGGATGAGAGAGAGAATCAGGGCAAAACAGATGAATCGGACGATTCTTTGAACGTTCATATTCTCTGGATTACCTGGTATGACCGCTGCCTCCCTTATCGATGTGGATCATTATGAGCGGGCGCGGTCCGGCCCCCCGGCCGGCCTCGACGCGCCTGATGCCCGCCATGGCCCGAGAGAGCCCGCGGCCGCCACCGGCGACCAATGCGACTTTTCCCGGTTGCGTCATGGCTACAGATTGACCGTTCGCATGCCCTGTTCGTGGTAACGGCCTCCGGCGGACACCCCTAATGGGAAAGCCGCATCCAGCCGGCCAAGCTGGTCTTGGGTCAGGGACAAGCCCAAGACCCCGACGTTTTCCTCAAGATAGCCGACATGCTTCGTTCCCGGGATCGGGACGATGTCCGGGCCCTGAGCCAGCATCCAGGCCAGGGCTAACTGCGCCGGCGTGCAAGGGATTTCCTCGGCGATTTGCCTCACCGTCGTGGCCAGATGCAGATTGCGCTGGAAGTTCTCCCCCTCGAACCGGGGATGGCGCCGCCGCCAGTCGTCCTGGGGAAGGTCCTCCGGCGCCTTGAACCGCCCCGTCAGAAAGCCGCGTCCTAACGGGCTATAGGCCACAAAACCGATGCCCAATTCCCGGCAGGTCTGGAGGATTTCACTTTCGGGGTCCCTCGACCAGAGCGAGTATTCCGTTTGGAGGGCCGTGATGGGGTGAACCCGGTTGGCTCGGCGAAGGGTCGCAGGAGCGGCCTCCGACAGGCCGAGAAATCTTACCTTGCCCTGGACAATCAGGTCCGCCATGGCGCCGACCGTCTCTTCGATGGGCGTCTTCGGATCTACCCGGTGCTGATAATAAAGGTCTATGCGCTCCACCCCAAGCCGCGCGAGGCTCGCTTCGCAGGCCCGCTTCACATATTCAGGCCGCCCATTGACACCCAGGAACTCGCCTTGGGGCCCGCGCACATTCCCGAACTTGGTGGCGAGGATCACCTGCTCGCGCTGGCCGCGAATGGCGCGACCCACC